>Ga0065711_1001164_pt1 | contig 48519 bp, 26 predicted proteins | sample Hoacrofraction12_FD_59098 | JGI IMG/M metagenome (GOLD analysis project Ga0065711, IMG submission 59098) | Hoatzin crop microbial communities from Cojedes, Venezuela - Epithelial fraction 12 v2 (version 2) | ecosystem: Host-associated > Birds > Digestive system > Esophagus > Crop | place... | reverse complement strand
CCAGGCGGGTCTGGAATATCTCCAGAGAAGGAGACTCCACAGCCTCCCTGGGCAGCCTGGGCCAGGGCTCCGTCAGCCTCAGAGGGAAGAAGTTCTTCCTCGTGTTCAGGTGGAACTTCCTCTGCTTCAGAAAGCCTAATTCTTCCCAACCATGGCCTCTCTATTTTGCTCTAGAAAGCCAATTCCATTATAGGGTAACACAGACCATGAGCACTTTTGTTTGCTTGTTGTTTTTTTTGTAAATGCATTAGCCATTTTTCTCACTTTGAAAATCCTATTTTGTATAGAAAATAAAATTTAAGTGCTGTTACATTAAAATTTCGAGTCACATTCCCTTCCCCATACCTTTCTGCATTAGGAAGGAAGAGATAAAATTTTAATCTTTTATTTTTAATGAAGATTAAAGAACAAGTTCTGCTTGGCTTGCTTTGGCACACCATACATTTTAATGTATATTGATTTGTATAAATGTCTCATTTAGAGCATATTTTTGTTAGTATTAATGGTTCTTGGACAGATAAGATTAGTCCTCCTGCAATATTGCCAGTCTCACCGGTCAAAGTTGAAGAATAAAGTTGCTCTGAGATGAAAAAGGAAGACAAAGAGACAGCTACTGAGACAGGAATATCAAAGGATCGATGTCTTCAGCAAGAACAGACGGCTACGGTCTGCAGGAGTCAGCATAAAATTCTGCCTTACACTGACAACTAGGAATTTTGTGCTTCTTCTTGCTAAGCATTTATTTTCATTTTTTTCCAACAATTTCCATGGAATTTTGAGTTGATTTTACCAGGAAAGGGATTTATGAAGCTCTTGTGAAAATGAGCTCGAATCCAGCAGAATTTTGTTACTCCGCAGATTCTGCTGGGCTATCTCTTGCTATACGGGTACATAGAGCATATATAAATGAAGCAACTAGCAGTTCACATTTTCAATGTGAGTTTTTAAAAATACTTCTTATAACTCCCCATTCTCATAATACAAATAATACAGTAACAAAAATGACACACATTTGCTAAGCCTTTTTTTTTTGTTACCTAACATGGTCCATTCAGCCATTAATGCTTTGTAACGTCTGACATCTGGAAATATAAACTATGTGAATACGTGATCTCTGATGTAATCCAAATATAATCCAGAAACTTCTAGCAAATTAAAAAATACATTTTTCCTATAGTTTAATGACAGGGAAAAAAAAAAAAAAAAGAGAAAATCAAAGTACAACACCTAATCCAGACCAGACTATCTGCCTATCTGGCTACTCTCTAGATGCCATCTTAGATGACTTCCTGCTTTCTTTTTTTCCTCTTGAGCTACCATCTTTTAACTCATGATGGCAAACAAATGCATTTCAACAATGGCTTAATACAGCTACACAACCCTGTCTACCATGGATATAATCTTCCAGTAGACTGACGCTTCTGAAAACTGGGATTGATATTTCTCCAATATTTGCAGTTGCCGTAAAAGCTGAAGGTTTTCCTTGTTGAGCAAGCAGCATCTTGATCTTTCATTTCAGACTGCAAAGTCCTCAGTATATGATGGGGAATCCTAGGTCCAGATATCCTACAAATTAGGCAAATGCTAAATAAATCCCTTTGCATTCTCCAGTGGATGAAAACCAGTAACTCTTTCCGATTCACCTGCACTTCTCTAGGGATTTTGCTACTTGCAAATAAAACTGGTCAAACTCTGCTTTCAAAAGCTATCCTCACAGAGCCACCCTCTCCTACCATAAAGGCTCAAAATCATTAATGCTACAGCAAATACATCTGAACCATCTAGCACTGTTCGTGTCTGTTACCACACTGAAATCATCTCATGGACAAATTGTCCATTTGCAACTTGATCTGTCCGTTTGGTTTCACTTCTCATCCACGCAATACAATTACAAATCCATTACGCTCTTCTTCCAGCCCTCGCTCCTTTTCCAAATGGACACGACCACCCACACACTTAACGACTGTCTCTCGGAAGGCACCAGTCCTTCTGCGGTAACAACAGATGCGGAGCGGAACCACAGGGTATGGAGGTACAAGTGGAGGACAAGCCATTAATACAACGTTCTGGAAAGAAGAGAGAAAAGCAGGGAAACAGAGATGTGGTGACATCGTGATTTTCAAAGCACAAAGAAGTCAAAATCAGATCAGTAATGAGAAGACAGTTGGAAATAATTCAACTGCAACGAGAAAGGTAACAAAGACACTCCACTGACTGTAATCATAAGCAAGTTTAAGAAAGACCTTTTCTTACTTCACAAACTTGTCTCATAACCTGATGTTTCTCCAGCTACGACCTGGAGACACCTCAATCCTTCCTCATTCCCTGCTCCCCTGTCCAGACCGCACTCTGCACCGGTACGCTACAGGGCTCTCAGCAGCAGCATCCATAAAGAGCTGAAAACCCGCAGTCAAAACTAGTATTAATTTTTATAGGGTAATTTCTCCATGTCGGGGAAAACAGCTTTTATAAGGAAGTAACACCAGGTATAGAAAAATAAATTACTATTAGAAAAAGCATTTTTCAAAACTAGTTAGGTGCTTTTCAAAGTGCACCAGACTTTGTTTTACTTCCCCTCTGAAAGCTCTGCCGAGCATCTAAGTGCTGCTGCTACGAGAGCTGGTCAATGCCTGGCTAACAACTTCGGCCAGGATTTCTATCCAAAAAAGCAATCCAAATTGTCTGTGTCCATCTATTGAATTTCATCATAAATAAAGTAAAATCCAGTTCAGATAAACAGCACAGAACAGGTAAACTTTGGCAGGATCTGAATTCAGCTCCTCAGAGCAGAAAAACGATTTCGTTGTGAATTTAAGCTTATAAGAGCCTCACCATCGATTTCCCCTGCCCCTCGGAGCCTTCTCCACGGAGCAAGGTAGTCCCAGCCCCACTCTCTGAGCAGCAGAGCTGCAGACCCCGACCCCACTCCGTGCTCAGGCCAGTGCCCTGCGAGGGCTGGCTGCGGGCTGGGCAGAGCACAGGGCAATGCTGCAACACAGACAACACTTCTCACCCTCAACATCGCAACATCTCCCTTTTTCACTCCACAAAGTTACCCTAATCATCCTTTTTTTTTTTTTTAATTCATGACAATATTCAGCAGATAGGACAGGAATGAATCCCGTTTTGGACACTCTGGTCACGCTGCCACTCACAGAGCAGATGTTGGAGCTGGCACCGTGTAGGCACCAGGCAGAGCTCCCAAGGAAACAAAAAAACAGGTAAAATTCACAATCATGATGGGTTTTGCACTTTGTTTTACAGAAAGTATTTTACACTGTACGGTACTCGTAAACCCATTCAGATTTTGCTGCCACGTACATGCCACTTCACCTTGTTGGTGGGTAATTGGTTTCTCTGAGCTCTGCCATTCCCAGATTTGTCAGCTCCTCCAGCACGGCCACACTGCTCCAGGTCGTGAAGCTGGTGTATTTAGCCCTAGCTAAAGCATCAGACAGTGTTGTGCTACAAGACAAATAATTAAAGGCCTGCCCTGCTCCAGTGCATTTCTGCAGTGGGCTTCTGCCAGTGACTTCTGCAGAAGCAGGACCCACCAAAGGGTTGAAAAATATGTATTAAACCAGCCACAGACTTGACCATAGGTTTGCATTTTTAGCCTATGATTTTTAATTACCTGTTTCTGGTATCTTTTGAAATACTAGCAGATCAAAAGTAAGTCATTAAAATAGGTGTGAAAACCTGCTGGTGATGCAAAGACCAGCACGTGAAGAAGATAATGGGTGAGAACTGTCTGCTGGATTATGGAAAAGGTACATCGCGATTTTAGTGTATTTACTAGAAAGAAGAAAGATTAGAAAGCTTTACCCGCTATCAACAGGCACCCACAATTCATAGCCTTGTCTCTACAGACCGATAATGTATAACGTATTAATGTGCTTGCCACCTGGATAGTCAAAGGATACAAGGGAAGAAAGATTTTTAGGAAAAGCATCCTTTCAATCATATGATATACTGTAAAAAATGATTCGACCTCCCCCTAGAAATCACGACAACATTTAATTCGCGGGTGAAACAAGAGAATTTCTTACTTCTAATCCTTAGTGATGGCAAACACAAAAAACGTTCACTGATATAAATGACACCCATAAAGGCCAGCTAGGCTTCGGGGAACAGTGGTCCAGTCAAGCAGAGCACTGGAACATATGCCCAATTCGACGTATAATTGACTAAAGTGGCTAAAATTGAGCACCTGCTTAAGTGCTTTCATGGCATCATGCCTAATGAAATATTAATCACAAATGGCAGAGAGCCATTACACCAAGAAGCTCTTATTTATACTGAATTGAATTATATAATAATTAAGGTGTGTATATATAATCAGCCATAGTAGTAAGTCTGTCAGTGTTCTCATCTGAATCAGCACATTTCAAGAGCGCTACACCTACAGCGAAATACTCCTGTTTCTAATTAACCTTGGTAGCGATTTTATTTTGCAAGAACATGGGGCTGCAGGATCAGCGGTACCTTAACAAGTGAAAAATGGGAACAGCCCAAAAAACCCAAAGTGACAGAAACAGCAGTCAGGTTGTTACATCGTCCATGGGACTGGCAGAAAACATCTACACTACACAAGTTCTTCATCCTGTTTAATCGTTTCTACTAGTTGATGAGGTTCAAGGAGTGCAGCAATGGTTTTCAAGGCTAATTCATACTGGTTCGCTAAGAGCATGGAAATGATTTGCTAAATTGACAGTTGCCACACTACACTTCTTTCAGGTCTGTCTGGTCCTCCCACCGCTCTACTTAAAAGACGGTGGATGCAAGAATTTATTTTTATTTTGAGCCTTCTCAAAATACAACGCATCCAAAGGATACGGTTTTGGCTTTCTGAAATATTTAAAGTTTTAGAAATTTGAAACTGCTACCAACTACCACCTCTTCTTTCAAAGAGAAAAAAAGGCATTTGGTCACGACTTTGCCTGTGTGTTCTTTAAAATGGTGCATAAAAGAAAGTCAAGGTATTCGCTGCTTTATCAAATGGAGGTGAATTGTTACAATGCTGAATAGCAAGACCTGAACTATATTTTTATCACAGTACCAGTTTCAGAAGATGAGGATAAACTGATAATACTACTCTCTCTTTTTAGAGTTCTGAAATATAATAATGGTAATTTTGAAAGAAATAATTTTCCCTGCATTTCCTAAAGCCAAATATAAAAAAAATTACCACAAAACCAAGCAGATAAGAATAGAAAGTAGATTCAATTTTTTTTTTTTTTCACTCCTTCTTTACTCTGTATTATGGCAATTACTGCTCCTATAGCACCAGATTGAAAAGGGGCTGATTACGCTCAGTTCTTGGTTTATCAGACCACAGTTCCAGGAGGCTGATGTTTTCCATGAGATTTTCATATGTCAAAAAATATTTTTTAATTAGGTCTGAGCATCTTGCAAATAAAATACTGCACTACAATCAAATCAAACCAAATTAATATTTGTCAAGTGCCGTTTGTTCGTTTCCCACCAAATGGGGACAGTTTTGCTCTGTATGATTTCAGATGTGCGTAAACACAGTCTGCCAAAGTAAAGACTGATGAGAACAGGCGCATATGTTGTATTCTGAATAGTCTACTCCTTCATCTTATTCTGGCTGAGCATTTTAGCCTAAAAAGACGAGAGTTTGGACAACATAACCTTATTAAAATAAGCTTTCACTGCACTGCAAAACCCAAACTCTTGCCTAAGGATAACCATTGATGTTACTGTTTCCCAGTGTTGATCTTTTTAGAAAAGGCAACAATTCAGGACTAGGACCTGGTTTTACTCACATGCCCACAGTAAACACCACCTTCGGGCAGAAGCGGTGGCATTCACATGATGTGACAGAGGTGCCCTGAGCTCTTTGTACAACGAACCCACCCTGCGCAGACAATGCTGTGGATCTGATGGACCAGCCAGACTCCGCCGTGATGCTGGGGCTCGACTGGGTACGGTGGGACCAGGTGCGGAATACCAATGTGCAGGGCACTGCCCGACTGCTGAACCGAAAATCTCCAGCTGGACTCCACAGTGATTTGTAACAGATGAGGCAAATCCAAGAAACACCTGTTAGCTTTGGGAAGAAGAAACAAATTGGCACCACATTGGTTCACCAAATGAGTCATCAGAATAGAAAGGAAGCAACGGCATTACAGAATGAATTTTGCTTTCAGATCTGCAAGCTCCATAAGAATATTTAATATTTGTCACATTCTTTCTAGTGGGACAGTGACTCATTTAGATCAGGATTCTTTCATGGTTCAGTTTCAAGCAAATTACAAAAGGAGCCCTCAAACAAAGAGCACCTTAATGATGACTTTAAAGAAGACAATGCTCTAAAGCAGTACTCAGCTGTGCACGCTCCCTCAGACAATGTCAGTCTGTGTATAAATAGAACTTCTAATGAGGTCCTACCAGCATGTTTTTGGCAGCTGTAAGCAAGACCGCCTTGGAGATTAAAGGCACTTCTTCCAGATGTAGAAGCGAGCTCCTGCAATGCGGGCTACAGATGGGGCAGCTGACCCTTCCCAGGCAGGACGGCAGCCGCAGGCACGGGAGCAAGGTCTGCGGTGGGAAGCGTCCTCGTGGTGGGAAGGGTCCTCGTGGTGGGAAGGAAGGGTCCTCGTGGGGGCTGCTTGAATGTTACAGACTGCGTGGGGAAAGTACAAGATGCACGGAAGGAGCTTTCACTTCACAAGTTTTCTTTATCTTGCCTATAATCGTGACATTTCAAGCTCAGTGAAGGCTTTTAGGTCCAAGTTCTTAGTGAAGCGTGTTTCTAACTACCCTACAAATTTGAACCATAAATACAAACACTAGGTAAAACCACACAACCCTAAAAATCCAGAGCATTTTAAAGTTGTGGGTCCGATTTTTTGTTCTAATTCCCAACACAGAAGTAATTTGTCACTCAAAGTTCAAATACTTACTTAAGAAATGCTGCTAGCATTCAGACTTTGTGTTACTTGAGGAGTAACACAAACTACAATTCAGACATCCAGTTGTGGGGAGAAAGAAGCTACTGGTTTCCATTAGTTCTGTCACATTCCAGAGCTTTCAAGTATCACCTAGAATGAAACAGATCACAAATACATGGTCTGGGAAACGTTTAAGATTGCTAAAAAATCAGCTGAGCATGAACGAGAAGCCTTTTACAATGCCTAGCAAGGCTGAGGTGGAATCACATAATGTTCGGGGTTGGAAGGGACCTCTGTGGGTCATCTAGTCCCAATGATTGTGATCAACCACAAAAGTCTTCTCACACAAGTGGATTAATGAAGACTGCCAAGGGAGGAGTCAACACACCTTGGGCTCCTTTGGGCAAAGATCCTGCAAAGGTTAACGAACGAAATCGAAACGGAAATCCACCTCCAACCTACCATATGTCTGCCACATTTCCACAACATCTGTGTTTATAGCAAGCAAGTCCCTGTACGCACTGCATAGAGAGCTTTCGATAATAGTTTGGATAATATTATTATTAGCAAAGGGTAAAATAGGTTTATTAATAATGTCATGTAGGTCATCGAATTGCCTTGGTCTCCAGAATATTGGCAGAGATCCCTCACAAGAAAAGCTAACATGGATTATTTTAGGAACTCAATGAACTGTGGACAACTTCTGTCTGTAGAAACTATGCTATTACAGGATTTAAAATATTAGCGTCTCAGAAAAATTCAATACACTAAAACACTGGATGGGCAAACAGCATGCACTGTGATTCAGCACCAGTAGTGCTCCTGTCCCTCCACATCTCATCTGACTCTGAAAATTAATCTGGTTCTCAAAGATGAATTGTATTTATTTATTCTGCATTTCTTCAGGAATGCTGTGATAACAATCGTATACAATAGCACAATCATTTTGCTCTGAATTAATTTTCCCCTGACGTTAAAACCTCTCTTCTTTGGCTCAGTTGGGGTAAAATGAGTAGACAACTCTATGCCATTTTCCCATTGCCTCATCCCAGGGTAATCTCCTTCCAAAGGAAATGAAACAGTCACATTTACCTCAGTGAAATGAACAATTACTGCAGGGTTACTCCCTACCTCTGACATTTCCTCCCTCCCCGTGTCAGCTTTGGCTTGCCAGTGCCGTTAGCCTGAGGGTTTATCCACGCCATCTCCCTGTCAGCAGCTTCAGCAGGAGTTGCGGTCCCGCGCTCCCTTTACACCTCTTGCGCCATCCAACACAGCTACAGATGTTTCCATTCTCCATACGAATGCCTCATCCTTTTCTGAACCCCACTAAGCTCTTGGCTTCACTGAGCTCTTGCGGGAATTAATACCACAGGTTAATTATGCATTTGTGTAAATACTTATTTTCTTTAATGGTTTTAATTTTGCTGCCTTTCAGTTTCATTATAAGTCCCCTGGTTCTTGTATTATAAGAAAGGATAAGTGGAAGTGCCAGATTTACTTTCTGTATATGCAATTCATTATTTGGATATCTCCATCGTGTGCCCTCTTTATGTCCCCTCTCCACACTCAACCATCCCAGAGTTTTAATTCCTTCTTCACACAGAAGCCATTCAAGCCATTTGCCATAATTAAAACAATTAATTTCAAGAAAAATCCGGACTGCTACACAGAGAATTCAGAAAGGAATGAGGAATAAGTTGAAAGAATGACTAAGCTTTCTCCATCTACTGGGATTTTTTTTGCAAGCCTTACACTGCACACATTTCCATGCAAAAGCCTGCTGCTCTTCGGCTATCTAGCTAATAACATTTAAGTGTTTTAATAATCTGGTAAAGTGAAATTAACGTGTTTAATTTATTAAGAGTTTCTTCAGCAGCACTGCTGGGTTTAAATTCATGATTACAAGAATCTAAATCCATGACAAGAATGAGCACTTACATTCTACCTAAACTTAAGAGCCTGTTTTTCTTACGAGAAGAATAAAACTGAAAATAAATGAAAAATTATCTTCATCCCCAGTAAGCTTTGGGACACAGCATTAAAAAAACCCACATATAGTTAGTTACACTGATACTGATAAAGACTTTTGGTAGCTGAACTTTAGCCTATTAAAGTTTAACAGCATCAACATCAAATTAACATTTCAGCAGAGATGATGTTTCAAAGAAATAGATATGGTTATACATATATATATATATATCTGGCTGACGATAAGATGGTTGGATGGCTTATCTCCTTTTTTTAGGAGAGACCTCACTATAAGGAAAATTTTTAGGTCTTGTGGTTTGTTGGGATAAGTTCCTTATTAGATTGTAAACGACCGAGGCAGGATATAAATTATAGGGCAGTCAGTTCATTCTCCTCCCCAAAAACGTTTGGAAGCAAACTGAAATTTCTGCCAGTGTCTTTCACACTGAATTTCCCCAGTGCATCTGTTGATCTATGCATGTTGCGACTCTGGATTCAGCCCAGTCAGCTCAGGAAAGCCATCCCACAGCCTGCTGGGGAAGCTGGAGCTGCGATGGTTCACTGCGACTGTTCAGTCCTGTTGCCTGTTACACTAAAAAAGGGAGCTACTGCAGCATCGTACAGCCCACGCCCCTCAGCCTGGACAGATGGAGGATGATGGCCGTCCACAGGTCTAACAAATGCTGTTTTTAAAAACAAAACGTGGTGTTTTAGGGTTTTCCGTGAAGTATGGCTCTTCTCGAAAACCTACCCCTACACCATTTTTTCTTTCGGTCTCTGTGGGAGCAAGGCTGTGACACGCAACACCGCCGCCCAATTCTTTCCGTGAGAAACACTCCTGGCAGGTCAATCTTCAGTCCTCCTCCTGCTGAGATTGCGTCTCCCTCACTCTTTCTGTGCTCTCAAGAACAGACTTCTATTTCTGAAGTTACGTTCATGTGACTATTTGCTTTTAAGCTGTATGGAACCATTTTTAGCAAGATTAGCGCAAATCAACAGTGGACTACCAGGGGGAGTACAAGAGAGGTGAGAGACTTTACATATGGAAAGAGGCCGACAACCCAAACCAGAACACCTCTCATTTCCACCTCTCTCAATTCAGTAAGTAAAAATCCCCCAAACAAAACAACAGAAAACCCTTTGCTGATCTTCCTTGATAACTATAATCAGCAAAGTCTAAAATCATGTTACAAAAAGAGTTCCACTCTGGTTAATTAGTCTGGCAGCCAGGGGAAATCCCCAGAAGAGCGCTTTGATACTTTCCTTTTATTACACTGAAAGGAAAGCAAGATCTTATTCTGTAAGCCACATCTAAAGGACAAGTAATACCCGTTTCTCAGGCTTGGAGCCGCCTACACTGTGCAGTACCCCGATGATTCATTTCATTAAGCCGAGGTTTTAACCAAAGCTCTGCGGAGGGGCTGGACATATGCTTCAGTTCAAGTTCATGAGCAGTCCTGAAGCTCCTAAACAAAGTTCTGTTTCAGCTGAAGGATATACTGCTTTGTCTCACTTTGTAACTTCTTTTCACAAAACAGAAAAGTCTTTGTTTTACCTTTTATTTAGATTAAACTAGAGTGGATTAGCATCTCTCATCTTAGTCTGAAAATAACTAGGTATTCTACATTAACACTTTCTTTTTGCAAGGGCAACAAAACTACGCACCAAACAGCCAAGCATCCTTCTGAAATGTTTCTCATGTAACAAGTATGACCGTGCTCCGTAACTCACTCACCTTCCACCCAGCTGCACAGGGAGCAGTGGCACTAAACCATCACCGCAGAGACCCATCTCTTTTGGTCGGCGACCACCAACATGCTCCAGGCAGTTCAAAGAGGGCATGAAACAGTTGTAACTGCATCCTCTCTTCACAGAACGGTAAGGGTTGGAAGGGACCTTACAGATCATCTAGGTCCAACCCCCCTGCCATGAGCAGGGACATCTTCCACCAGCCCAGGGTGCTCAGAGCTCCGTCCAACCTGGCCTTGAACCCTGCCAGCGAGGGGGCAGCCACAGCTTCTCTGGGCAGCCTGGGCCAGTGCCTCACCATCTTCATAGTGAAGAATTTTTTTCTTATATCTAATCTAAATCTACCCCATTACCCCGTGTCCTGTCACTCCATGCCCTTGTAAAAAGTCCCTCTCCAGCTTTCTGGTAGGCCCCTTCAGGTACTGGAAGGCTGGTATCAAGGTCTCCCTAAAGCTTTCTCTTCTCCAGGCTGAATTACCCCAACTCTCTCAGCCTGTCCTCACAGGAGAGATGTTCCAGCCCCCTCTTCAAAGTACGTATCATTTTAATGAGCTTTCTTTACAAGATGCAACTGTGATATAGAAAAGAAAAAACAGTCTCCAAAAGCAAATCTGCATAATTTATGTGTTATCTAAGGTCTCTGTTGTTGAAGTCAGATACGAAATGAAGAATCTATATTTTATAAAAAGGATCTGATTGAATTGCATGCAGAAATAATGTACTCCTTTCCTTTTTTTCCTGACTGTTTTTTGTAGAATGCAGGATAATTGAATGAGCTGTTTTACATGACAGAGAAATAATTCTATACCACGCGTGCACTCTGCTTTTCAGGTCAGACTGTATCCTAGCTGTGGAAGCGGGTTCTTTCACCCCTGCACAGGGCAGGCTAGGGAACACCCTCTCTGACAGGCAGCCAGCCTCAAGTACCCCACCGGGAGGTCAGCACTTCATCTTGCACATAGCTAAACAGCCAACTCTTCTCCCATATGTGTTGATGACAGTAAGCTGTTTAGGCGTCCAGCCTCTCAATTCAAGCTATAACCACCTTCTGGACAAAATGTTTAATACCATTGCTCTTGCCAAAAATTTAATTGCATCCATTGATGCATCAGAAACAAAAGCGTTGCCTAACGAATTTTTCCTTAACAATGGCTTTATCTTTGCTTCTTCACTAATGTCTCAAGATTATTGGACTACAGAGCCTACCGCCTGCTCTGTCAGCCCTGCCTTTTAAGTCACCAGTATCTTGACTATTCGAGTACTGGAGCTCCCGACCTAGGCAGGAATGAAGCTCTCCCAGTTGGATTCTGGTTACTTTTCTTTGGATGATTATTAAATGTTTGAGATGGTTCACACACACAAAGATGGACATCAGCCTGAGTTCCAGCCTAACTGAAGAAAAGGGAGCAGATGACGACTGAAAGCAGAGATCTGCATGAAGATAGGAACAAGCTTTCTTGGAAAATTAAAACCAACGAAGTGCAACAACTCTGATGGCAGCTGGGGACTGATAAGCAAAGCAGTCGGGCATCTGCCCAAATTTAACAACGTCAGCGTACCTAAAGTTAGAAATACAGTGAACTATCTTGTTAAATCAAATCTTTCTTTCTTCTGACAAATGGAGTACCAGTGTACAGTGCTGGTCTGCTTGCTCTGGTGGCTGTAGCTCTAAAGTCTCAGTTAAACCAAACGCATTCTCTTTGGTATTGCTGCTCTGTGCATTCTGGTTTGACACTGAAAGGAGACGCGCAGCTGTTAGCAAGCCGACTGACCCGGTTATCTGGAGAAAGCTTCCTCTGCTTGTCATTGCTGATGAAGATGAGAAAACGAATTAAGATACAAACCTGAGATTTCGAAGGAATATAGATGGGTTTGGAAAGAAATCAAATAGCAGATGATGTACTACATCACGAACCTTTGGAGAACACTGTTTCTTGTATGTGGCTATTGGAATCATGCTGAGCATTTGAGCGGTGAGCTGTGAGACCAACTTCAAGCTCGCATTTTGTGAGGTCAGACAAGAAGTAGCCAAGAACCCGACCTTCCCTGAACCCCTGAACACTAACGGCACTGGTATGACATTTAAATAGATGAAATACGTCTCTGCTGTAAGCAAGAATTTTCCATTTATCCAGCATATGCTGTCATCATTCTGAAGTGTCAGGGTCTGATCTGGATCACTCTCCCGCTGATGACACATGAGCAACTCCCCGCGCAGCACGCTGCGCACAGGCACTCTGCACAGCTCACGCCTGGAACGGTCTATTTGCTGCATACTTCCATAAGATAAAAACCCAGGAGGCCAGCTGTGTGTAAAATAATGCAATGGCCCCAGAACAAACCTTGAAATAACGTTGTGATTTCTACCTTCACCGACAGCGGTGTCAGGCCACTGACCTGACTTTTCAGAACACCACCTTGGAACTTGCCAGCAGGCAGGACTACAAAATTGTACTTGTAATCCGTAAGTTTCACCCTGACAATTACATTGCTCTCTCTTTCCCCCCTGCCTCTGCTCTAATACACAACTCCACTACTGATATTTATGTTGTAAAAATCAAATCAAACTGTTCTTAGTAGTACCAGACAGTTTATGTACAACTTAAGGAGAGATCTCTTCTTTGAGAGCTCCACCTTTCAGAACCCTTCAGCAGCCCAAGTTGACCTCCAATTCTCAATTACGGCTATTTTCCGTTTTCAGCATAATACTTTTTTTTTTTTTTTAAATATCACAGTAATTTCTGGGCTCAGGAAGATGCTGTTAAGGATTGCCCTTTCCTATTCACCTCCCTCTCCGATGAGATCAGAATGTGCACAGACAAAGCCCTTGCTGTTCCTGCCCACAAATCAGTATCTACTGCAGCAGAGAAGGGAAGGAAGAACAGAGGATGAAACGAGAAACTGAAGCACAGAAGACGAAGAAAATGAGCTCTGTTTCTAACGACAATTGTCCTTCCTCATCCCTGTTCTTTGAGACGCTGCCTATTAAGAGCAAACGAACTTCCAGTACTGATGTCTTAGTTCTGTGGCAATAAGAGCTTCAGCAAACTGAACACTGCTGTTTGCTATTCACTTCAGCTCCAGAACTGGTCCCTTTGCTTTTCTACAATTCAGAGCATGGACTTGCAGGGGATCTCAAACAGCATTTCAGACATAGGGCAGAGGAAGCATTTTTATCACTGCTTTTATAATTGCTTTACGCTCCTTTACAGTTAGATCCCAGCTACAATTCAAAGGAAAAAAACAAAAAAAATACAGTCAGAGGGTCAACAACGACTCTTGAGCTCCAAAACTCAAAGGCTCAAGTCAAAGAACTCGTCTGTCCTTCCTTGGAAGCTGATTGTGTTAAACTACATTCGCTGCTCCAGACTCTGAGTGAAGCGGCGTTCTCGGCGGAACCATGCCAGTGTACTAGAGCTGAAGTCTCAGTCCACAAAACATCTCTAAATGCAGCCCAAAGGCCTCGGGTCTGTCACTCACACCACCAACCAGGAGAGACTGCCGCGGCCTGTATCTACTGGGCTAATGGAAGCACCGGCACTGACAGCACTGACCCCAGGTATCATCATTTCCACCCTAGCAGTTTCCACAGAAGTATTTAAAATGAGGAAACAGGTTTATTTGTTGTGAGTGTATGCCCAACTGACTGTGAGCACAGACTACACAACTGACTTTTCTTGGAACAGCAGTTGCGATATCTGAACGCTCTTGTTGTTCGTTCCTAGCATCTTTTCCTCGGGTCCTGATCGAAAACTAATAGGATTCATCCCACAAATTTATGACCCGCAGATGATTTGAAGCCATGAAACCTCATTGTTATTCTGTACAAATGTATCGCTGAAGTCTAGACACTGCAGCTTTTGTGAACTTTCTCAATTTTATTTATTTTGTTAAACCTTTACCATGCTGCTTGAGTTTCCATATTCTTGCAAACAATTCAATATATTCATCCAGAAACTTACTTTCTCACAAGAATCCAAAAGTAATACATACATTCACAGTTTAAAAGAGAGCTCAATCTATTCACTGTAAGATCATTTTGCTAAGTTAATACTTTCGTAATTTTCTGTTCGTCCTAATTTTCTTTTAGGCCATTTACTACTTTTTTAAAATAATAATTAACCTTTTAAACCTTTTTCTTCTGTATTCTGAGTAACAGAAATCCCCAAACTCACTACTTATAATCTGCATTTATTTCAACTGTTGGTTGCCTATTTTGCATTTCTCAAACCAATTATTCAAATGACTGCCAGAGTCCCTTTATCTTCCACTATCATTCTAGAATCAGCCTTGTTGTCAGCATTATCAGTACCAGTAGTAATTACATTACTCCTTCAAAAAGTACCCTTGAACCCAGACAAACCAGTGCCTTAGGAACCACTGTAAGCTGGTTTTTAATCTCTCTTTTATTCCTGTCCAGTTCCTTAAGATCTTGTTATCATCTCTGTTTTGTGCTTTAACAAATTACAATCACCTGGACATCAGAACAGCATGACAAAAGCTTAGCAGGAAAGAGCGACAGAATTTTGCCTGATTCATGCTATAAACAGATAACTTTTCTTTGATTCGTTAATGATCTTGGACTCTGATTTTTACCCTGTTCTATTCCAAAATGCAGATGTCACCAATGAATATCCCTGTCACCTGAGCACCAGCACAGCTAAACCACTGAAACGTCATTTCACTGGTCCAGTCCTCATGCTATGGAGTCCTTCCTCACTTCAGGGTCTATCTGTCCGCGTTCTTCCTCCCTGAACACTGCACTCTCAGACATGCACACACACACACACACAAGGCGATGCAGGCGGAGAAGCATGCCATTACCACACCCGTCATATTTACCTTTTTGTGGTCCTCGGGCAGAATCTCCCATTTAAGCTTACAGGCCTCCACCTCCATCATCTTTTGCACTTTTTACATAAAAGCATAGGCTCGGTGATCTCAGTAACTTCAGGCTCTTTTGGCACCCACCAGCCTGATTTCTGACACCGGCAGGTTTGACTTTGTGTGCTAGCCAGTGCTCATAAGGTAAAGAACCTTAATTCAGAATGAAAAAGATAACTGAAAATGAATCCTAAGGTAGGAAACAATTTATAAGGACGCCGCACGTATTAAGCGGTAACTCATTTTCTGCATGAGGTAATTAGCTTGTCTAAAATATTTCATCCCTACCCACAGAATCTATTTTTTCTTGGCCTTTCTAGTGCCTACTATGTCAGCACTGTCATTTAATGCAGCTTCAAATCTTTTGTGACCTAGGGCTCCAAAGCAAGCTTGAACAGCTGCCTGCGCCTCCTTCGTATGATTCCAAAGTCTTGCTGACCTCACAGTTTCAATATTGATGATTTACCTTAATTATATCATTTTCCCTTAATTTTGCAGAATATCTTAATAAAAACACTCCTCACGCTAGCCAGTAAGTCAGCCTGTGCCGTACCCATAAAAGCATACATACGTTCGTAGAACATCAGAAAAAGTTCCTGCCTGCTCCTGATTCCATCGCACCCGCCACAGCGGCATCCCAGTTCTCACCTTCACACATTAGCAGGGAGGCTTGAAATGCCTGCGTGCATTTTCCCTTCTCTGGCAGATAAACAAACAAACCACACACGCTAATTTTAATGAGTAGCTCAAGGTTTTCCTATTAAAAAAACTCTCAAGAATATTTAATAGCTGAGATAAACACTCAATTAAAGTAAGCAGGTTGTAAGCATTCAGATGTCTTGAATGTTGTCCCTGTGGACATCACATCGACCATTAAAAACCAGTACCCACTGAAAAGAGAGGGGACAGACAGGACCGGCAGGTCAGACAGTGGGGAAAAAGATGTGAGCGAAGCGAAGGATTAACGCAGGAGCACTGAGGACGAGCCAGAACTTCTTTGCAGGCACAGGAGGAAAAGCAGGCATTTTATTGCGAATCTCTACCCTGTGCTGCTCCAAGCACAGACCCCTCTGAACTCCAGCCAGCAGCTGCTTGCCCCTGCGCACAGCGAACGAGAGGGGTCTCTGGTACGGGGCCAGGGATGGAGACTGGCAGCTGCACACTTCTCAATAGAAAAAGGGAGTTGTGAGCTATTTTCAAATTTCATCTCTACAGAACTTGAGAGCGGTTTCGTTGGTATAATCAATTATTGCTGCCAAACCTCTCCATGTTTCTATCATTAATACAGCGGCTCCACTAAGAAAATCTAACACTCAGGTCAACGCATTAAAAAACACTTGACGAGTCTCCCAGATCAGCGCAGTCTTCAGCGCAGCCGAGGCTGCAGAAAAGCCCTTCCTTTGCAGCTGCGATTTTTTTTATCGTGTGGAACACCACCACGCACAGGGACTGCCAGGACAGAGATCATCCTCATCGCCTTTCAGCTCAAGACGCTGATTCAGCAAAACAGTTAAGTGGGCATTTCACTTTCAATGCATAAACAGTCCTGCTGATTTCGGTGAGACTGCCACACATGTAAACATTTTGATTTTTGACTGTTTACAGGTACCTTGTAAAGACTCACCTGAGAAGCCTGCAAGGAGCAAGGCATTTTCCGAAGGATGGCATTAGCAGCAAGACACAGCGAACTCAATCAAATGTTCTTGCAGCTGGTACTGACCATGGGCTGTGACAGCACAAAGATAACCCTTAAATCCTAATTTGGTAACAAAAGTTAACTAGATGGCATTGAAGGCAACTACCTCCATATTACACTGCTTAATATGTGTTGAGCCAAAAATATTTTCCAGGAGCAAATTCTTATCACAGCCTGCTTAGGGCAAGGGACTTTAGTGGAAGGAGAAAAAATCATAAGCCAAAATATTCATTTCATAAGAAATTCCAGAGAGAGCCCATTACTTTTAACTCTGTATCTTTACTTCTGTGGATCAAGTTCCACTTTCTAGGTTGTCTGATCTCCTACACCGAACAAACCATGCATCATTAGGAGTTCTAAAACGTTGAGAACATGCAGAAATATGTCACTTTACATGATATGCAATGATGCAAAAGGGAGGCAAAATGCCAAAGCAGAAATGGAATAAAAATAGTCCATAATTTTTTAATCTACAGAGCCTTTTACCTCCATTACCAGCTGAACCATCTGTTCTGCAGTTGTGCAGGTCTGCAAAAACAAGAGTGGATGAACGGCAATGTGTTGTGTCTTTTAAAGCTTAGACAATCTGCTGGGTAAAGGAGTTTCTTTCTACATTTAAAAATAATAATCAGTTTTGGGGTTTTAACAATGTAACCAAAATAAACATGAAAAAAAAAAAGTTTAAAAGGTGAAGATAAGACATCCAATGGCTGAATACAGCTTCAAAGAAAGGCTGGTATTTCTTCAGCCCCTGAGAAGGTGACGGAAGGAAGGTGCTGCTGACCCCAACCCTGCCCCGTGCGTCCCCTCACACCCCTCTGCACTGACCAGCTGCTGGGTCCCCACTCTGCGGCTGTCCCTTACTCCACAGATACTCCCCCCGGGAAAGCCGGGGCAGCGACTGCAGCGCTCATCTTACACCCCGAGACTTTGTCTTTGCACTTCCCCAACCACCTTCCAAAAGCGATTTACTCCCCCTGTGCCTTGGTCTCCACAGGCTGAGAGGACAAAGTCACCGAAGGCTGCGAGCACTCAGCGTCCTCCAAGGCATGGGTGACAACCATAAAAATACCATAGAAAGAAAGGCAGATCATTTTCTCTGGCACTACGCAGAGGAGTAAACAGTTCACCAGGCTGGATAAGACCAAACTCACCCTCAAAACAACCCTTTTACTAGATCAGTAGAACCACTTTCCAGGCAAAGGTAGCACGTCGTGAAATGTCACCCCCGGCCATTCGCCAGTGTGGTACCGGGGCAGCGCACAGACACCGCAGATGTCTGCTACTCCAGCTCCAGCAAACCGACTGCATCTGAACACCAGTAACTACGCAAGCCAGCCCACGCAGTTGTTACCTGGGCTTTACTCACGCAGGCTTCTGGCGGGGTTTGAGGCCACACACGCGGAGCAGCTGCCATGGACTCCGGCATTAGCACAGCAATCACACGTCGAAAAATCGTGTCACGTGCTTACAGCCACCCTGTGGCTTCTGAACACCAGACCCAACCCCGCCTTCGAGATTCCCCATTCCAAACTTCTGTTGGCAGAATGGACTCGACCTTCTGCAAAAACATTATGACTCGGTAAACCACCAAGATCAGTTAGGCTTGATCTACAGAGTATATCTGATAATGCGTTCAAATAGCATAAAATGGGTTTAAATAGGTATCAGGTTTCAAGAAACAGGCTCAGTGACCTGAAACCAAGAGATTCTGTGACATAAAATGCATCTAATCTATTTTCTTGGCCTAGCATATTTGACAGATTATAGTTTTAATAGCTTTGCTGAAGCTCTTGGGCTATGTACTCCCCACTCTCAAAGATGACGTAAATAGGACATTTGTGCATGTTTGTTTCTGTTTGATGGCTAAAGCCAAAGGCACATCTCTAAACCTCAGGGAAAACGGAAAAGCTTTTTGGAGCAAAACCACAAACTAATGAAGGATGAAGTCCAACTGGTACACTCCTTTACCCTTCATCTTCCACACCAACTTCCATACTTCTATTTTCCTGTATCTTGTCATAGAAAAAGAAAAAAAGTAAGAATACAGCTGTCAACCCTTAACAGAACAATAATGGAGTTTTGCATCAATCCGACAAGCAATCTAAGCGTCTGCCAATCCACACTGGGTTTATCCCCCTTCTTTCCTCTTTTCAGCAATATACAACCCCAATCGCAGGGGTAACACTTGCTGCGGGGACAACCGAATGCACCATATTCCACTGCTGACCCTCCATCGCGGCCACACAAAGAGTAACTCCCACCAAGCCACATCAGCTTTCGAACAGGACTTTGAAATTCTCCAAGCCAAGCCGGTAAGACAGATAAAGCACATTCATGATACATGATTTCATTTTGTCCACTGGTTATTCAGTAAGCCTGCAAAAGACAGTCAGTCTCCAGTTCCTAAAATTATCTTTCTTGGGATTTCATTGAATACAAATAATACACGTTAACAATGCCTGTATTGCTTTTCTTGTGGGATGATGCTCCGTAACTCATTCATTATTTATATTCTTTTAATATGCTGTAGACAGCTGCTAACCATATACTGGTTTCAACACTCTCAAATCTCTTCAAAAGAAATGCTGAAAACTTTCATTTCCCTTTAAGGGATTTTGGGTAGAATTAATAATAGACATTAATAATTCAAATTTTCTTTTTGCCTGTTGGTGGATGAGCAGTTTTCACAGTGGCTGAACAGTTTTCACACAGTATTACCAATCTGCATTAATAACGCATTTTTTTTTCTCCCTCTTTCTAGCTGGTTGATGGGCAGGTTGCTTATGAAATAATACGCTTTGATAATAGGTAGTTTTGCTTTGCAGCGACTCAAAGCCAGCAGAGATTCACGATGTGTTGTAAATATTCAGTAAAGATAATATCTATCAATCTACAATGGTCTTGTTAAGTGGAGCACTGAAAGTTTACACCTACCGAGCTCTTCTTTCAAGGCTTCTCCGTGCTGTCGGAATAAATACTGGAAACGCTCACTCTCCTACTGATCAGTGGTGGGAATTTCTACTCCCACCTACTGGTAGGAATACAATTTTCAATCACTTCACATTCATGCAAGAGAAAAGAAGGGGAAAAATCAGTGATATTCATTACATCACTCTTACTTGTTCACATACTAAGAGGTTCTAAAGGTTGTAAATAGAGCCCAAGAGGTCCCGGGGACCCAGGGGGCCCTTCTGCAAGGAGGGGATTCTCATTCAACCCAAGGGCACTCTGAGCCTTAAAATCCTTCCTTCGCAGTTCTCTCAAGAACCCCTTTCCATCCTTCCTCCCGCCCGACCCTTTTGTCTGGTTTATGAGAAACCTGGCTATAAGTACCTCCTCTACTTCATGGTTTCCTGGCTATTTTTCGTGCCGCATTCTGGGGCAGCATCTCGTTACATAGCCACGTGATAGACTGAGGTTTTGATTTGCTTTAAAGCTGGTTTATCAGGGGGGAGACAGATTTTCCCAGTCACCTCAGGGCCCAGGGCTCTCTTAGTTTATTAACAATTATGAGTTTGACACTGCCCACTTAAAGAAGATATCAATATATCACCCTATATTTATAAAATACAGTAAGCTTCAATGCTGCTTAATTGCATAATCTTTACAATTGCTGGAAATGTTTGAATGGATAAATGCAGTCATTCCAAAAGGACAAAACAAGAACAAACAAGAAAGAGAAGGAAATAGTTTTATCTGCCTTTGCAGTTTAACTTGAATTTATTTTTAGTTAATGATAACAGACTCCAAAAAATCCAAGCACTGAGCAATAGCAGAAGTGTCATTTGGAACAGAGTTAAACACACTTTCGCTATCATTAATCACGGCAAAAGTGACAGAAGAAAAATGAGCTGGCTTGGTATATCTAATATATTAATTCTCCCTGCAGATTGGCTCAATGCATGAGCAGGTAAAGCTCTGGAAAAAAGGAGGAATGTCAGTATGAGGCTTTCTGTTAGTAAGAAATAGCATGATTTTTCCTCAAAGCTAGCTACAAAAGTTTAAAAATCCAAAGGCTCTTTTTAAACATGGTTGAATAGTTACAATGAAAATATAGCTAAACTGCAGCAGCTTAACCCCATTTTCATAGTGGCTGAACACACTCTTTTCTTCTCCCCCCCACAATTCCTACGTTGCCCGCAAAGGATTGATTCATACTAGCTTGCTGGAGGTCGGAACAACTTTCTCCCTTACAGCTGCCCCTAAGCTGTGACTTTTTCCCCAGCATTAATTTATTTTATTCCTGCTTCTTAGTTCTACTTACAGAAACAAACCTCATTTGTTGTTTTGTATTTTTCCCAGTTTCGGTAAAACTACGGCCATTCGAGATGCTCCTTGCCCACTGTTGAAACACTTGCAAGAGCAGTGGAGGAAATGATAGGTAAAGGAATCTTTTTCTTTAATTTGGGCAAATTCAAAGGTGATAATTTCAGATCTGAACTTAAGCTTCCTCTTTATCTCCTGAGACGTTCTAGCAGTTCTACTGCACATATGGAGCCTTTCCTAAAAATACCAAACAGAGACCTACTTGCAAAACTGGTGACTTTGTTGACATGATGAAGAAACATTACTGTGCAACTTCAGAAATCCAAAAATGGTGAATTAGAATCTTTACCATCAAGTTCAAAGTTGAGCCAAAGGCACAATGGCAACAAAAGCCAAAGGAGGAACTTCAATACCATCTCAGGATCGTGTTCTGTCTGCTGGGAACAGAGCAAGCTCTTACTCGTTTGATCAAAGTTTCCCTATACTGTTCTTTAACAGCTCATCGAGTGATGAGCTCCTGGCAAAATCAGGAGATGGATAACTCTGCACAGCTCACAGACTGTTCTGTCCCAAGTTATTCGTGTCATCCATCTGCAGCTTGGCTCTTCCCAGGCTGTTTTTCAGATTGCAAGTTATAGCAACTATTTTACTGCTACACAGAGTGTCAGAAACAGGGTGACACAGAAAGGGGCGGAAGCGTATTACAAACCCACAAACTATAATAACTATCAAAATATTAAAATTGGTAAAATCTTAAAAACCTTAGGGGACGGTTCTAGCTGAATCTTCAGATTTGTATCTCCTGTGCTGCCCTCGTGCTGTCACCTTCTGGCACTGTTCAATAGCGGACTGTTTGCTGATTTACTCAGGGTGGCACCTGCTTGCTCCTCAGGCATGGCAATAGCAATGCCTTCTGGGTGGGAAAAAGGCAGAATTGGCAGAGCTTCAAAGGCAGGAGGTAAACCCTGTGCGGGCAGGCACCGCAACAGAAACAGCGATAGGAACGTGCCAAGTGAAATATTTAACAAGCAATAATTAAGTCACACTGAAATTACAAACAGCGATACGAAAAAGTAATAAAGAAATGACAGCAGAAATAGGAAAGCTGCACTGTGGACTCCCTACGACTCCAGCAGCACCTCCATTTTACAACCCAATGCATCAAGAGAGACAGCTACTTTCAGGTTGATTTACAGCAAGCCTACAGCCCATCTGCTTCGGAGAGCCAAGGCACCAAAGATAACTTCAGAATTAAACAGAAAGATAAACATTGATCACGGATGTAGTTTTCTCTTTTAACCTGATGAAATTTTTTTTGCATTCCATCTGCTAAATGGTAAAAAAAAAAATAGAGAAAAGTAGATTAAAAGAATTAGCTAATTTCGTTCAAAAATTATTTAAGCTATCAGGTCAGTAATCACTAGAAGAAAAATCCAGTTTTACCAAGATTAATTTCATTGCTATTGGGTAAAACTCTGCAGTGGTTCTTCAGGTAAGAGAAAACGAGGGCTTTATGGAAAGACCTGCGGTAGCGCAGAGCTCCACCGTCCTCAGGGACACCTCGAGAACTATGGGGTCTCAAATACATCTCTCTGCATCATCATTTTCTTCCTGTTGGCTTGATACTGAGGGAAAACATTAACAAATCTGGTGTCAGGATTGTTTTGTTTCTACAAATCATTTTACTCATCAAATGCTGACGCTTTCAAGCCAAAATTTTTTGCAAGAATGACAGTTCTGACAAATTTCTCCAACTTTTTCTGTAAAACGACATTTCAATTTGGGAATCACACTAATTATAGCAACCTCGGGAGTATCGAAAATGAACGGCAACGTTCTCGGACAACCAAAGCAAGGCACTCATATGAATTATGGAGATTTATTTCCTTTTTCAATTTCTTTTTTTTTTTTCCTGAGATTTCAGTATTTCATTCAGATTTGAGGAATTGTTTGAGGTTTGTTACTGACTTCTGTGTCCAGGAGGTGATCAGTCCATGGAGCTCTCGGAAAGCACAGCGTAGTGCATGAGTAAGGGAGATGTGCTGAAAAAGCGGCCTCGAAGCAATGGGCTCACGTCGGTTCTCAGACCACGGAGATCAATTAGAAAGGTGAAAGTCCACTTTACTTTCCACTTGTGGGTTTCCAGACTAAATATATGTTCTTTGCATTGTAGCATCCTAGTCAGAAGTGGAACTGCTTTCATCATCTCAGAACTGTATCAGATCATACAGCTTCTTCTTTTTCTTGCCCCCGTTTCCACAGAGTGATAAATCACTTTTTTCCTTATTCCCGTATAATGGAAAAGACTGTGTCAGCTGCATAGAATATATACACAACTGGTTTAAGATATAGGATTTGTGACATTTCCTGTGGTCAAACTGCAAATAAAAATTGCCACCAGGTTCTAAGGTCCAACCTTCAATCTGACCACAGAAACTTCTTCTTCCCTTCCTGCTTCTTCTGGATTAAATCATTCACCTGAAAATGCAGACTGACCTGATATAGGTAAGTAAGCTTCTGTGGTTTCATTCAGCAGCAGAACCCAATTTATTCACTATGTCAACTTGCTGCATAAAATATTTTATATTAATCCTCAGAAATAGAAAAACTGCATGATTTTGAACCACCATCCACTTCAATATGATTTTAAAGACAGATGGATTAATTCAATTTAGCTCTAGACCTGACCCCTCCTGTCTGCGAGCAGGCTGTTGTGGATCCTGGATATAGTTTCAGGTTCATCTAGTGAAGAACAGATGTATGAAAACTGGTTTCAATTAAAACTACAGTTCTCCAGCCTAAATAGCTGTTACATACAACCAAGCTCTTATGACCGTACAATAAATACATATAGTTAATTCTTTTTTTTCTCTTATTTAATATTACGTGGGTTAAAATATAGTGTGAAAGCTCATTTTCACATTCTTCAAACTTGTGAGACATCAAGTAAGGAAACTCTACATCCCCACCTCCAGATTCTGAACCTTGCAGATCTGGACATCTCTCAATATGCGAACGCTGAGGTAGCTACTGCTGGGGTTGGAAAAGGACCAGCGTACAAAAGGAGCCCTGCACTGCAAAATGCTTAATAAAAAGAAAAGCTTATAAATCTTCACTCACAGTTATCCAATCACTGTAAAAACGTTGCCTTAAAAAGTCCCAAATAAATGTTAATTTAACCTTTTGGCACTTCATAAATATTTATCTTCCTTGGTATTTCATGTTTCTCTGTTTATTCACTAGCTACTACACAACTTAGACAAAACATATACATCTTTGCCAATTAAGAAACGTATTTGGAAAATTGCTCACTAGAAAACATTGTTGTCCAAGATGAGATTAGTCATGTACCAAGTTGTTTTTTTGCGTGCATAACCACAGAGGAACAATCATTTTATTGTCAGTCTTGCTTAAATGGAGTTTCTTTAAGGAGCTGAGCACAGAGGAAAAGCACTTTGTTTTAATAAGGTCATGATGCTTATTAAAGAATTTGCATACTGAAGGTTAAATTCTTATCTCTATATAGTAAGAAGCTTTTTTGTCTATCCTTGAAAATTGGAAAAGTACAAATAAAGGTTTCAAGAACAATAAACAAAAGACATTTATGTGTACTTTTTGACACTTGTAATTGTTCACCCATAGGTCACACTGACACCTCCTCAACATGAGGTAACGACTGCTTTATAGCAAGCTCCATTTATCCCTTTCAATTTGCTTCGAATAGATGCGTCTGTAGGTACAGCAATTACCTAGGTAAGTAACGAAGCTGTGCCACAGCCTCAAATTGTAATCATCAGCACAGGATGTTAATTAGAGACAGAGGAGACAGGTGACAGTGTGTTAGGGTTGTTTCTATCCAAAAATCACTTAAATAGACAATTAAAAGGATCATTACAAGTTTGATATAGATTTCAAGCCTAAATCCTGCAAGGATCTTGCATGAGAGCAGTCCAGCAGACATCTGAACTGGGCTGGCAAAACACCATCCTTCGGCCGCAAGGGACCTCTCTTCGCCCTTTTCACCTAGCTCGGTGAAGGCAGAGGCTTTCTCCTTCTACCATCATTTCCTTGTACACCTATTTAGACTGAAGCCCATACAAGGAAAATGTGCGAAACAGATTCTGGTGATTCCACAAGTCACCTGGTACAGAGACTTTCTCACACAGAAAGATAACGTAAGAACACAAGCCATCGACACCTTCCATTTGCAGTGCATTTAATAACTTTTAAAGCAAGACTGTGGAGTTTGACTTTTCAAAATATTGTCCTCCTAAGGGCCATTACTGACTAATATATCAAAGAATACAGTTCTCCTAATGATGCATTAAGGCAACACATAATTACAAAGGCACTACCACCCTGATGCTGTTTTGCACACTAACCTGGCAGCAGCTGGCAAGGACTTCCGCTGCATCGGATGACGCAAGTTTGACCCTGTTTGTTTAATTCCCATAGTTAAGAATAAGGAGGAAGAGATGCTAACAGGCAGGCAAAGAAAGCAAGTTTGTACAGAAAGAGTTATAAATTGTCTTAACAGAAGTTGACAACTGTGATATCTTACTTTGGACTTTCCAAGAGCTTCTAAAAAAAAAATAAAAATGAAAATCACTGTATCTTAATTCCGTATCATTCTTCTTTCTGATTTACTACTACACTTCCACTTGCTCACAGTTTAGCACCTTAAACAGAGCTGCAAACGACAAGCAAGCCCCGCGCTTGCCACTGCCATTTGCAGCTTTCATCCCAGAAGTGGCCCGTTTGCCCAGCTGGTGATTACTGGGAACATGTGGTTTCACCAACCCTACACCACGTCCCTTGGCTGCAGTTCCTTAACTCGGCACCGCCAGCTGAAACAGCCCCCTCAGCGTCCTCTTCTGCTGGCAGGCTGCAGAGCTTACTGAACAAAACCAAGGGGAAAACACAACAAAGGCGCTTCTAATTCTTTTTTCTGGTTTCACTTAGACATGAATTTTTCCTTGCAAGAGAGACTTGGTTTCATTCAAAGTCTTTGTACCACCGCTGTGTTGAGAGAAGCCGCATGTTCCTCCAGCAGCTCCTACCGCTCCGCCAGCCTGCTGCTGACTCTTCACTCATCTCTCCTTTGCCAGGCCCAAGGTCTTTTCAGGGTTTATTAATTCTTGGATGCTCGTCTCAGCCTAGGAAGGATTAAACCACCAACTTCTCCTGGTGGGAGCAGGATGAAGTTCCTCTGTTCACTGGCCTTTGCCGTCCTGTCCTCATCACTGCCACTGTACCTGGGTTTTCTGTTTTTTGTGTTCCCTATCTACGTATGCATCTAGTGGAAGATGTCCCTGCTCATGGCAGGGGGGTTGGAACAAGATGATCTTTAAGGTCCCTTCCAACCCAAACCATTCCATGATTCTATGATTTACCATAGTGCCATTATTTGATTTAACTCCATGAAGGCAGGAAATGTAATATAAACTGAAATAGACCTTCTTTTCACATACTGATCACTCTTCCTGGCAGTTTCGAGGAAAAGTATAACTAACTGGAATTAATGCTTAATCTCAAAGAAGACAGCTGTGTCTGGATGCTAGACCGCGTTTTGCAATTGGGAAAAGGGTATTTCCACAGCCACAGGCTGTTGGATTGGATACCGCTTGGATTACAGGACAGCTCTGAAAAGATAACTTGGCTGCGCAGGTTACAATGAAGAGAGAATGCAGCAAAGGAATAAAAAGGCTGACAAATCGAGAAGGGGTTTGTGCTTCAGGCAGAAGGGGAGTTGCGGAAGGCTATGGAAATTTTCCGGGGAGAAACACGGAATATTCCCAGAGGAAACTGCAAATGTACGCAGCCATCAAAATGAACGGAGAGGATGGGTAATTTGGACAGACCGTGGATGTCACTGTGAAGCACTTTGACTCCAAAGCAGTGATCAGCTACATAAAAACAGACATCAGAGGCGGCTGAAGCTGCAAATCACATGCACTGAAAGATAGGATACAAAGGTACGTAAGATCTGAGGATTTAGGAGGACTTCTTATTGAGGCATCTGATAGGCAGCAGAGCTTCTGATGGCAAAGGAGAAACAAAAGTTTAGGCAGCATCACGACGGCTGCTTTCGAGCGGATTGCTTTGATGTGATGCAGGCCTGACTACATGGGACGCTGTTTATAGAAAAATCCATTTGTAACAGCAATAGCTTCATGGTTGAATGAATGAAAAGGTATTTTCTGTACTTAAATGAAACTGGGATGTAGTACAACGTAACAGGGATGCTGAGTTCTGAAAATGCCTTTAAAACAAAAAGAAAAGAAATAAAAAGAGTACAAGGGGCAACCACCTTTGCCTATAAGAGTCCTTTTGATTTCTGGATTTTCATTTTGTTTACTGCTATGGAAAATTATCCTGTGCCAAGTTTTATAGCTGTGGTATCCATGAATCAGAAATGTGGGCTTACTGGAAACTGTCAAGTGCAGCACAGCAGACTTGGATCTCATTCAAAAAGCAATCTAATCATGGTGCTCAGATCAAAGCCAAAAACAGGAGATCAAAAGACAGGCACATCCAATGATGAGCACAAGTTAACTGGATGTCTCGACTGAAAATAACGACCTGGAACAACACTCTGGAGCTAGACATAGAGCAGGCTAGAAATACTTCACAGAATATCCATCCCGCACAGTAGACCAAAGGAAAAAATATGAAGTCAACTCAAGCAGCACTGGGAAAGCGTCAGCTGACACGCATCTCCATACGCTGCTACACCAACACTCGCTCAGAAGCCTAATGCCACTACCCAAGCTTGGGGACAGCACGACTAGCGACTGCAAGCGTATCACAGAGAGGAAAAGAGCTAAAGCACTGAGGCCTGGTGTCTTCACACAATTTCTGCTAGCTCGTTCCATCACCTATCGCTAGTGACTCGCGCCTGGCATGGTCAGAGCGGGACAGAAACGCCAGCCTCACAGTCCTGAAGCAAGAGCCAAGTCTCTGCTTTATTTCTGATGCTGAAAAAAGCTTTGCCTACAAGCACCTCGTAGCACACCAAACCCAAAGAGGCAGCGACATCCTCAAAGTTCGCATTGCTCTTCCCTTACCCAGCCCACACACCGCCCTTCGGTCTCTCCTCCTCGCTTCCCAGCGCTCCCGTTCCCACCGATCGTTGCTAACACTCCAGCAAGGACTGCTGCGTCGCTCAGGAAGAGACATTGATCGCCTGTAATTTTTATGGATTAGAGTTCTTTCCATTTTTTAAGAGACATATCAGGGTTACTAATTGGAGCAGTGTAGTTACCAAATCAATCCCAAGGTGACTGCAAATGCTTCACAATCTCGGTTCAAGAAATATGTACTGGAGTTTAGCGAGACCATATTTTCCTATCGGTGCAGAGCAGCAGTTTGGGGGGAGTACTTCGAGCAGCAATTTATTCACGGCATTGCAAATGCTCATTAAATAAAGACTTCGCAGTCTGACAGAATGAGGAAATAGAGGTTCTTAGCATAAAAATAAAGCATATAAAGTAGAGAAATAAAATAGGAGATCTACTTCATTTCTTTGATTATTTCTAGTGATAGTGTGCTTGGATGTTAATTCTACACCTTTCTCAATTACCAGTCATTTCTAGATTACTTATAAAGCAGCCTGTGGCCTTTCTACTATTGACACAGATTGATTTACAGAGGCCTCTTCTAGGAGACAGGGGAAGCAGTGGATACCTATCATTCCAGTGCAAGTCAGTTCCCCTCCACGCAGAAGACAACAGTAGATGAAATGAGGCAACAGCGTTCATCAGATGTAGATGAAATTTATTTTTGAGCATATGAAGACTCATAAATGCTGCTAATAGAGAAATTTTGGAGGATTTGCAGAAGCGAACAAGCCATTTGTAGGTATGCTTGCCTGATAAATCACAGAGACTGGAGGAGAGCTGCTGTCCTAGCCTCAGTACTTGGGTACATTGCTGCAAAAGTAAACACTCTACCTGAGCACCAGAAAAATCAGATTTTGCTCAGGCTAAAAATGTTCTGCAACTGAGGTCTAACCAAATCGCATTTTAACTGTGTTACCTAATCATCCCTATTTTCAGGTCTAAAATGCAACTTGACTCTGGGGCAGTGTTATAACACGGTACCCATCTACACTAACAGACCAAATCACATTACCCGTTTCAAGTGATGAAAGCTCTCTAACTGGATTTGGTACTACAGAAGAACCCCAAATGTTGAGAGAGAAAGTGGTATTAAAAGAGAAAATGTTTGTGTGAACACAAATATAGAACCATTACTCGATGAATGGCACAGATTTACCAGTGGGGGAAAAAATGCTTTCTCTAGTTCACCTAACCAGTTTATGATTCAAAAGGAAAAAGGAGTGGGTGGGTGGGTCGTCAGATGAGTCCTACTTGTACCTTTAAAAAAAAAAAGCTGTATACGCTATGCAAGTATAAAGCAGAAAAAAAAGTTAATTTCCATGGATAAATTAAAATATTCTGGTATTCAGGCAAGGCCAGAGGTACTGGCAAACAGCAAAATGTTGAGAGAGAAAATAAGCATGTAAAGAAAAGCTGCTGGGTCATCAAGCTGGAATTAGCCGGTATGCAAACGGGGTAGAGAAGCGCTCGGTTTCCAGAACGACTACTTTTCACGGTAACACAAGAACAGTAAAGTACCGCAGAACCAACAGACACAGAGTGATTGAGTAGATTTGGTTTATGGGTGGATACAGACGGCCCAGTGCTGGCAAAAGCAAGGCAATAATCTGGGCACCAAAAATAAACATGGAAATCATTGTTGAATACAGAAAACGTACGGGAGATCTTGCGGTGATTGCAAATAATGAAACCATCTGTCCAGTAGTAAGGAGCACTACACTGGGCAAACAAGGGAACGAAGTGTAAATCATGGAAAGGCACACTGGCAACGGCAAAGTCGCTGCTGAAAGCTCATCTGGAAAAATATGTGCAATTCTGATTACCGCATAGAGCCACGGCGGAAATCAAGCAGGTGCAGATCAGAGCTATCAATTCACACAGAATTTGGGGGAGTTTTAGCTAGGTGGACAAATTTGACAGACTTTGTCTCTCAATCTTAGAACAACAGAAGTGAGGTGGGAATTTCTGCCAAGATTTATGAGACCTTGATGCCAGTAGGAATTTTCAAATGCAGCCAATTAAACCTGTGCATCCCAAGAGCTGCAGGACAAGAGCGGAAAGGAAGAACATTCACAGAAATTAAAAGGTGTCCTTACACAAAGGCTGATCCTAATCCTGTAGAGACCTTTCTCCCACTTTATTTAGGCTCCTAGAATTTATTTCCAACAGTATTCTCATACCAGAAATGTATGGGACTATACATAGAGATAGGCATGTAGAGATGGATTACCAGAGACAGACAGCTTTCCAGGGACTGAACTTCCAGCCTGTTTTCTTTTTTAAAAAGCAGCTCATACGGACAAGAAACCCAGAACTGGACCTTCCTCTACTGCTCACTCCTCCTGGCTTGAGTAACTTCTGAGAAGTTGTACCAGGGTCCCTCTCCTAGTGTCCTCCTGCTGACTGGCCAACAGTAGGCAAAGATGGCAGAATACAAACCATGGCAATCTTACTCTACAGTTTCCGTAGCAGCTTAATAGATGATAGGATTGGGATGAATTTTGACAGATATAAGGATTACAGTGTCTGCATTCTGAACAGGATATATTTTATACGAGATCTGCTCCAAATCTTCTTAAACTTTAATGGAAAAAAGAACTTATGTGCACATACTACTGCTGCAAGCTTGAAGTGTATTTCTTCCTCAGGTTTTCTGGAATTCTAAGGTTGAATCATTGGTTTCTTTCAATTTATTGCTGCCTTCTATTTCCAGCAAGGGTTGAGGCCTTGGAACAGCCAGAGACCTTGGAACTGATTATCTCTGGTAAGAACACTTAATCAATTTTATCCATCACATCTGAAATTCGGTTTCATCCGCATGCTTAGTGATGACTTCACAGCTTCAATAATATATACAAAATAAAAAGTAGGATGCCCAACTACAAAAAGGAACCAAAAATAAATTAGGTGAAAAAGATAAGTAAGTGCTGCTTATTCTTCCTTTTGTATTTGTGTTTGACTTAAATGCTGTTAGTGCCTGCTGAGAAGATGGAACAGGCGAAAGTGCTTTAAAGGAGCTAGCTGATAATGGAAAAAAAAGAAGCATATCATCTTCTTTATTTCTGCTAGTGTTGGTATTTCTATTAACAACACTATCCCCGTGAAAGCACACAGATGTCACCTAAAGCATTAAGAAAAATCTAATCATTGGACTGTAAGTAATTGTTCTCAAAACTATATATTTAGACAGAATAAAAAATAATATAAAATTTTCCTATTATGCTTAACTAAATTGCAGCATTATGACTGACTTTCAATAAACTGACCTGTACCGGTGTAATGAGGTGATTCCGACCTGACCTCACCTTTCTAGCAAACCAGATGGATACAAGGATCCAAGCAGCCTACAAATGAGAAGATGATCAGTTTGCACTGGGCTCCGAACAACAGGAACAGAGACCACTGCTGGGGCTGACCAGCGGTGAAGCAGGCTAACAGTGGAGATGCCACTTTTTAGATGTTCTCCATCTCTCCTGAAATGCTGTATATAAATATACAGACGTATAAATGGTTCCTGTTTTCTTTTGATAATCTTTAACACAGTAAGCATCAGTTTGCACCTACTAATAAAAATCAGCAGTATTACAAGATATGATTCTACCTCAGTTCGTATTTTCCTGAATTTCTTCGAAAATCTTAGCACGGATATAGTTATTTTTAATGATTCAGAACTCATACATTATATAGGAAGTGAAAACACTTTTTCATCTGCAAAAGGCTTCACTGTACCTATTCATTTCATAGTGAAGTATGAAGCTTTAAAGTTTCCATTTTGCCTGCTTTGTAAGTTTATGTGTGAACAATCCTAGACAAGATTTACAAGTCTGTCAACAACCACTATGAGTGACCTGGAAATTGGATCTTTCAGAGAAGTTCACAAGATTCATGTTCTGCAGGAGGAAAAAAGACAAAAAAGAGAAAAGGTGGGAGTCAAACTGCCTAAGAGGCACAGCTTCAAAACACAAAAGTTGACATGAATGGTAAGAAGAAAAGTTTATAAAAGGATCATGTTACTTGTAAGCAAAAAGTTCTCAATATTTTTTGTTTGATTATAAAGCACTGAAATCTCAAGACAGTCTCTTTTGAAATGACATGCAACAGTGAGTATTTCCATATTTCCACAGCAGAAAGAATTGAGTAAATTCATTGCTTTGGAGTTTATGAAATGAGGGTAAACTCTCTTCTCCACATCAGAAGAGGGTCTCTTTATTCTCTAGAGATGGATTTGAACTCCACGGGACCCCTCTGTAATCTGGCTGGCAGTAAGAGACGCGTTACTGCAGATTATAGTGCAACTTAGAGAAAACTGGTGACAAGGATTTAAGTAACCTACCGTTTTTGAACAGTGGGAAATACAGAACAATTTTACCTCTTCTCCTTAAAAGAGTCATTTTCAAAGACAAAAGAGTACAGAATTCCTCCACTCTCATTCCACAGTATCCTTCCAAACAGTTCCATTCAAGAAAACACACGTATTTCAGGGCAGTAAATGTGGACTTTCAACAGCTTGGCAGAGAAGGTAAGAACCAAGCAAAACCACCCGTAAAGTTAACGGCAACCTGCAAAGATGGAAACCCTTCAATGGGGCAGAGAGCCCAAGTCAGAGTTCCAGCTGCCTCTACAGCCATACGACCTGTGATCTTTGAAAACGCCGAAGTCCCGTTCCCTGCGTAAGTTCAGCGTGCCACGACTTTCTTCTTTGTCCTCGCCTGGCACCGTCTTCGGGGCAGGCACTGTCTGTCTGGGCAGAGCTATGTCAAGAAATGCTGGCACGGCGGGAGTCCCATTCCAGCTGAGTCTGTGGACTTGCTGTAAGGCAAAATGGTTGAAAACACATCCAAAACTTCAGAAACATCTACAGATATTTCATATTACTGGAAAACTAGATTTAAAGCAAATTAGCTGATGACAGGTGGAAAGTCAATGAAATAACACGGCCGTGCCATAACAAGCATTAGAATTTTGCTCCAGAGTCGGGCAGCCTCAAACAGCAAATTATCAGCAACACATACTGACATTTACAATCTCTGTTAAGAGATGAGGGTAGATATAGAAGGGAAAAACCAGAGTGTTTCAGGGAGGAAAATATGTAATATAGAAAGTGTTAGAAGGTTCTTGACCCAACCAACCAAGGCATCCTAAAGATGGTAAAACAGAGCTGCTAAAGAAAACTTGGAAAGTCAGAAAATGTGGCGTACTGATACGAATGCGCCGAGGCGTGAACAACACCAGTGCAGTCTCAACGCTTGTTTTTTATCTGCCTATTCCCCTTTTCCTTTGTAATGGGCAGAGTGTATTTTAGGGATGCTCTTTAGGAGGGCATATTCCCCAAGCACTCTCAGACTGAAGAGCAGCTCAGCACCCCTCCAATCCCCCATTTCTCTCCAAAGAACAAGGACTTAATGGAGACAGAAAGATTGAAGGGAAGGTGAAGATCAAAATTAAAATAATTACAAAGTAAAAACTATGAAACCAAACGCCAACTTTGTACTGTATGACCTCCTCAGCTATACACATAAGCTATAGCATAACCTTGCATTAATAATGAAATCAGACAATTTTATACCTTCTTAATAATGTATGCCAAATATATTTGGGTTTAGGAAGGACAGTATCCATTTATCGATCACGATGCATTATCTCCAGCCTGGAAATTTCTAAGCAGCTTTCATCTCCTGTGCAATTCTAAATAATTCAGAATGCAATTTCAGTTGGGTTGTTTGTATTTTTTCTTATTAAAATTGTATTTTTTAATCAAAAGAAAAGCTGACAGACCCATAGCAAAGGGTCAAATGTCCATCCCACATTACTCTAAAAGTCCCAAAGAAATCATCTGGAAAAGTCGCATGAGTGAGGATACTGCTGTCTAATTCTTAGTTTATAGAACACTGACCCCTGTACCCACAGTATTTGTATAGTGTTACATGTATATTTAATAATGATTATAATAACAGTAACAAATAACTGAGTTCTTGTTCAAAGGACATAATTCACATTATAATTTCTTAAAAGTTGTTTGTTCATTTCGCCTTAAGATTGGAATGGTTGATCCCTGCCAATTCTCAGCATGGCAACAGAAATTTTGTTCAGGTTTCTAAGTTGAAAAGTAAATTTAAATATGCAGGAGATGATGACTAATTTGTGCTGCAGATCTGCATTCACTCCAAAGGTGAATTCTTGAGTAAGGTACTGACAAACTATGTAGATTAGGTATTTACGGGCTTATTTGGGGAATATTTTAATATTAATGAATTTCCAGCAAGTTTAGATTTTTATTTCCCCTACCTATAATTGGGGGGGGAAGGATGAGAACCAACAGATGCCATGGCAATACTGACAAATAAGAAAGAAAAAGACAAATGGAATAAACCGTGTCTCAGAGAAGTTAATGAGGAGCACTCTGCAGACCTTTGAACGGTCAGTTCAAGAGGTAGCGTTATCACAAGGGGATTATCGCAGGATTCCACACATCACCGGTCAAGGATTTCATCAGATTTTAGGGAGAAAAACTGTGCTGAGAGTACGTTTTCATCATCATAATCAGAGAAGCCAGAGGGACAAATGGGACAAACTCCAAAGTCATACATCAGTGGATGCAAATTAATCACCTTGCAATAACGAGCAGACTCCTTTAGAACTTCTCAGGTCATCAACTAAAGTGATGTTTTGAGTACTTCTGTGATAAGAGAGGATTTACCATGATGTAAAGTCATAAAACAATAATCCAAGGAGTTCTGGGATTATCTGGCTGCGCGATTAGCAGCTGCGTTACTCTCTAACGCGCGCCCGCTCTCACTTCGATGCTGTTCCCTTTCACCTTCCCAGAAAGTGGCCTGTGCTGATTCTGACCACTACGCATCAGCGCATTTGATGTGATTAAGTGATTAAGGAAATTTAACAAAACGTTTCTGTCGCCATTCGGCGGTGTGTCTGCGTGCAGACTGCTACACCAGCAGGAGAACGCAGACGCTCCCAGGTGAGTCAGAAGGTGCCGAATCCGACGCCACGGGCAGCAGGGACACGGCAGCCTGGAGCCTGGCGCACGCTGAAAAGCTGAGCCAAGCTGCCTGGTGACACACGTGCCCTGTGCACCTCTGCCAGAACACAGAACACAGCAGAGATTCATTCCTTCTTTCGTAGCACTGGCCCAGGCTGCCCAGGGAGGCTGTGGAGTCTCCTTCTCTGGAGATATTCAAGACCCACCTGGACAAGGTCTTGTGCAGCCTGCTCTGGGTGACCCTGCTTTGGCAGGGGGTTGGACTAGATGACCCACAGAGGTCCCTTCCAACCCCTCACATTCTGTGATTCTGTATTTTGAAATACTATTAAATCGCACTGCAGTTTCTCACTAAGCTGCTGAACAGCTTCAACACTTTGGTTGTGACCGACCACCTCCAAACTAAATGCTCCCGTCCTCCACATTGTTTCCACACAGAACCGTTTATTTAGTGTCAATGAAGCCACGGCAGGCGGCTATGCCTAAAAGGCACCGTAACTCCTACAAAAAATTCAAAAGCATCCACGCATTTCTACGGTTTTTGGACACCTTAAAACAACTCGGAGACGAAGCAGCTACCGTGAGCGGCTGCTGCACTGATACTATGAGGGAAAGCTTGCAAAAACTCAGCGCCAAGCATCTGAGTAGGAAGTTCAGACAGAAACGTATGGATATTCACAGAATCATTAAGGTTGGAAAAGACCACTAAGATCACCAAGTCCAACTGTCAACCCAACACCAGCATGCCTGCTAAACCATATTACCAGTGGGGAGGTAAGATCTACAGTACAATTTAGCCTGCCTGAAATAGGCGCCAGGACACCAGCTAAAGTCAAGCACTCTGGTTTTTTCCTTACTAAAGACAAATTCCAGGCGGTCACATTTTCAACGTAATAACCTAGTTTTGTCGGGGAGCTCTGTGACGGCCCTAAAACAAAGGCAGAACAGAAAACCCCTTTCCATTACAGACATCCAAAGCCATGGAGGTGCAGAAACTCCTGCAGTTCTTTACAGCTGCAAACAGTACCAGCAGCACTCGAATGTAACTGCTGAGGTTTGGGTTTCACAAGGTGGTATCTGTTGTCATATGCTGCAAAGAAATTAGATTAGAAACAGCTGAAATCATGCTTGTTCTGTTCTTGATTGTGTCTGGGAGCTCCAGCACATCAGTGAAGGCATATTAACACAGTTTCTGTCCTGGAAATTCAATTATCAGCCCTGCTTCCGTGCTCTACAGGCAAAGGCTGTTTACAGGACATGTTAACAGCTATGCAGATCTCTGGAGAGCTTAAGTTGTCTTTATCTTTCTAGCAGTGAAGTGCAGCGCGATGCTCAGGGCGGAAATAACTTCTCTTTGGTAATCAAGCCAGATGACCTCGACGTGGTGACCTCCTGGAGTGGAGCCCCCAAGTCCCAGCAGATGCTTTTGTGAGGCCACAGGAAAGCCCGGAGGCAGAGGAACCCCACACAGCCCTCACAAAGCACCATCTCCAGAACAACGCTTACAGCATCATTCCCTTCCACTCCCCCTCTCCAGAGTCTTTAATTACTTTATGCACAGGAGAACAGTTTCTAAAGGCAGGTGATGGCACCCTGCTGAAGCACTGCCCGCAGCCAGGGGGGCCCTGACATCCCTCAGGATAGAGAAGATCTGTATGATATAGATTTTTTTCAGGTGCAGAGGGGATCTGTGCCTGCTGCAGACTTTGCAGAGCCGCTCTGCTTGCTGGGGCAGGTAAGCCGGGGAGACCCTCTAGCTTTCCAGCCTGAGAGAGGAACAGCTCCTGAATCAAGAATGAGGCACTCCACACTTGGCATCAGCTGAGCTTTTGCACCTCGGTAACCTCAAGGGCCAAAGGAAAACATCAGGGAAGTACCTGATGTTAACCATAAGTTAAGGCAATGAACTTCAAGCTACGCAGCCCTTCAAGTCAAGTTCCAGGTGCTTAATTTTCAGCTGGGCGTCTGCTTACAGAGAATGGAGACAATGATAACCTCTGATTTTCTACCCGCAGTCCACCTTTCTAGAGAGCAGCAAAGGAACCTTGGTCCTACAAGACATAAATACTGGCAGGTAACATGCAGTTGTACTTTCAAGCAAAACATTACTTATCCTCTTGAGTGCCTCTCCAACACCACTGTTGCAATTTTTCTGGTTTCACAGGACAAGGAAATAACTTACCTCACTTCCCCCCGCTATATAATAAAAAGTATGGCAATGTGTAACTCCTTCTTCAATATGATGTAGCACTCATATAAATAAAGTGAAATATTAACTCTGAAAATTGCAGAGTGGGTTTAAATTTCCTCTCCAGTATTGATTTTGCATCGTTTTATTACATTTTAATAAGACCAAACCCTGAATCCTACTTTATGGTAAATGACATTTAATAATGTAAAATCTATCCTACGTGCATGAACTTTTCACAGCTCGCATTGAATTCAGAGGGTCCTTCTGAAGGCAGAGACGTTGCAGGATCAAGCCCACTGCAAAGCGTGTGTTGTCATAGAAAATATGTATCATAACTCCGAATGGTTATGCCCAATGAAAAGATACAAAAAGGAGAGCAAAGACCTGGAGATGTGAGCTATGAAGCAAACAGATTTAGCACAGTACAGATAATAAGCAACAGATGAAACTAAAGAATAATAAGTAATATGAATATATGTTTCATAGACTCCTATGACCTTACAGACCATCTGGTTCCAAGCGCCTGTGATGGGCAGAGACACCTTCCACCAGACCAGGTTGCTCAGAGCCCCATCCAACCTGGCCTTGAACACTGCCAGGGAGGGGGCAACCACAGCAACCTGTGCCAGGACCTCACCACCCTCAGAGAGAAGAATTTCTTCCTTATATCTAATCTAAATCTGCCCTCTTTCATTTTAAAGCCATCACCCCTTGTCCTATCACTCCATGCCCTTGTAAAAAGTCCCTCTCCAGATTTCTTGTAGGCCCCCTTTAAGCACTGGAAGGCCGCAATAAAGTCTCCCTGGAGCCTTCTCTTCTCCAGGCTGAACAGCCCCAACTCTTTCAGCCTTTCCTCACAGCAGAGGGGTTTCAGCCCTCAGATCATTGCTGTGGCCTCCTCTGGCCCTGCTCCATCAGGTCTGTGTCCTTCTCATGGTGTGACCCCCCAAGCTGGACAGTTACTTGAGGTGGAGTCTCTCAGGCGTTTAGCCTATGTGAGACTGTTCCACGGAACAAAGGGACACCAGCAGGGTACAGCAGCCATCAGCTGACGCCCAGCACCAGGAGCCACCCTTGTGAGCGCATCTGGAGTTCTCCCATCAATACGCGTGAAGGTCTTCTTGCCTACGAATATCTGAAGCTTTGCTGGGTTTGTACAGCTTCGGCCTCTCCCCAATCCTCTGCTCCCTCCTTCCAAGCAGCAGAGTAGATGGAAAGCAAGCTGTGCATCCCGCTCAGGGGGAGTACAGGGAGCCGAGGAGGAAAATAAAAGCGAAAGAAAAATGCTGGTGCATGAAATCTGGCAGGTGGTAAGCTCACAGAAGATTTCAGTAACTACTTCGCTATAGCACAACACAAAAGGAAGTAACCGCTCTATGCAATGCTGCTGTGCGATAAAATACCATAAGCAGGAAGACTTGCTTCAACAGAAAGACACTGTGATTTGTGATCTACTGAACTAAGCCGAACATCCTCAGATGTAATCATCTTTTAAGATGTTCTTTTTTCCCGAACAAACTATGCAATTATTTACAAAGAATCATAAACACACAATAAAAGATTTTAAATTGTCCATGCATACGCCATCTGTCAAAATGATTTTTAAAAACAAGTCAAAGTTTGTAAATTTATTTCACCGCTGATGGCATATGCGGGAGGACTGGGATCAGCATGGTGATAGCCCATACCCATAAAAACGCTCCATTCTCATTTCTCACTCAGTGCCTGGCCCTCACAGACTGAAGATGAATGCAGTAATCATCCTTAAAGAGCTCTGCCGTCTAAAAGGAAATAATTTAAGGAGCATAAATTAGCAGTTACAAAAAGTAAAACTGTCCTACTCTACTGTGTCTCACTATTTAAAACTCTTTCAAAAATTACCAAAGAATTTTAAAATGGATTGTGGCGTTTCTTTCTGGAAGCTTTAGTTCTCTCCATGCAGTTCTGACTGGTTCATTTATTGAAGTGTAAGGAATCCAAAATGGATATGCCTCTCAATTTTACAGAATGAAGAAATGAGAGCAATCTGCACTGAAGAAAAAAATCTGGGTTTCATTACAGGCAATGGAAAGCTCCTTCTGCCGCCGCACACCGCCTTCCCGGGCACGGGGACTCCCACCTCCGGTCTCCAGCTCTGCTTCACAGAATGCAGGTGCCCTGCGCACCAGCGGGGTCAGATTCAAGGTTACAAACAACGTACGGGACCTTCACCTCAACGCTGGTCCAGACTATAATTTAGGCTTTTATTTCCATATTAGGATGGCCAAATTCATTGTAATTTCCTTGCAATATTTAATATCCATGAAGCTAGCCTTCCCGCAGCCCAGTACAGTCCTCTTCTGACAGGGGAGGTGGGACAGGTAAAACGATTGTTTATACGCTACTTGAGGCAGAAATGTAGATTATATTAGCAAAAGGGATTTAAGAAGGGAATTCCAGTCCTCTCAGCCACTCCACTGTCTCTCATCCCAGTTGTAAGCAGCCATGGAGTTCTGCCCCGTGTCCATGGACTTGCATCACTTCAGAGACACTGTTCGTGTTTTTCCATGCCTTGGCTAATAGACACTGAACTTTACACCAGCAGCAATGATAATCGACAAACAAGTAAATATAACATCCATAAACGCATAAAGGAAAGTTCCAGCAGGAACTCAGAATATCGAAACATTAAAGTCATAAACAGGCATAATAAAGCATTAGATATATTGCTCCTTTCATTTGTTATAAGCTGCAACGCAAAACAGCTGTGGATTCCTTCCTCACCAGTAAAACACAGCAGCTCCATTTCATATTCCAGTGTAGAAGGCATCCCTGGCAAGGCTGACAATGCTGGCTGTACAGCTGCTACTTGGGTTTGGCCTTTAATGCCTAACATAAAAATACATCTTCAATAGTCAACTTGTAATTAAAAAATAGAATTCCAGCCCGTTTGAAGTCCGCTCTCTAGGTGAAAAGTCAGTTTAGCTGCTGCACTGAAAAACACCATTTTCATTGCCAGTATGTCATACCAGAATTTCAGTTAGCTTTACAAAACCCAGCGCCACAATTTTTAAAAATTAAACTGTGTAATTTTAAAATAGCACAGAAATGGGATCAAGCAGAAGGTGAAGTTATTTCTATGAAGTGATTATGGCACTAATTTCTCTTGCGAATTTCAGCCTGAACTTCCTGTTAATTCATAGAAACAGGCTGTTCTATACAAAAATACTGCTCAGACACAGATGACAAGCTATGCAGAACACTGAACGATGGATAATTAGAGCAAAACCTCAGCCCGATTTACCCCAAAGGAAATTTTGTACCCAAGCTCGGCATCACAAAGTCTCCACACGCAGAACCCACAGATCGTGCTCTGCCACACGGCTTCTGCTCGGCTTCATTAAAAAGACCAAACAAAGGAAATGGCCCCAAAATTACAGGTTTCTTCGCCGTTTTCCCACGTAGGCAGAGGCCAGCGTCAGAAAGTGTCGGCCACAGGTCTCTGGGAGGAGACTCCTCTCCGGGAGCTGCGCAGGAATGGGGAGCGAGCCCATCCCCGAAGAGCTCGACTCCATCACCTCCTCTCCCCGCGGCCCCGCAGCTCACCTCTACTCCCTCGCACGCACGGGAATCCGGCTTTCCAGCACGGCCTCCGCTCCTCCTCGCTCCGGAGCCGGAGGGACCTTCCCCAGGGCAGTGGGGTGGCCATGGCAAGCGGAGCTCTCCACCCACTTGATTGTCTCCCTTATTCCCACCACAGATACTGTATTGTAAAAGATGTTGGAAGGGTTATTTTTATTCCTCAAGAGCTGAACAACACTTTGACATTCTCTTTCTTTAGCCTCCCATTTTGTTCTTGACAAAGCGATATGTATGTTCATTAGAGTTCTCATTCACATCTTAAATTAAAAATGTATTTTCTGGCAAACAGATTGCTGGAAATGCATCTAACTCTCAAATCAAGCCCTTTAATTCAGATTGAACGAACACTGCAGAATTTATCTCTAATTCTGTAACTTAATCAAAGGAAACTATAAGAATTTTCTTTGGAGAAAGCAACAAAGTGATGTCCTCAGATGAGAGGCGATCCATCAGCTCCTTCTGCGTGTCCGCCCACTCCCCGCTCCCTGCACGCTGGCTCTATTTGCCAGCTAGCACCCGTTCAGCCCTGGAAGCATTATCCCTGTGGCTCCACAAGAAAGGACTGGGGCAGACTTGAGGGCACACCCATAATAGCAGACTTCAAATCCCTCATCGTGTCGCTACAGAAGTGTATTTTCCACTCCAGCCCTACCCCAGGTGCGGGAGACCTAACAGCAGTTAGAGGCAGAGGGCCCGACATCAGCGGATGGATCGCAGAGGTGCCGTTTCCCACCCTGCGGCAACGTGCCCCAGCTTGGGCAAGTGGCAAGGCTTTTCAAAAATTAAAAAAAAAAAAAAATTTTTATAAAAAAAAGCAGACAACATATACTCTCCCAGGACACCTCCCCTTCAGGATTCGTTCATACTGACACCTTCCATAAGCCCACTGATGCACTTACTGACTGTCTAGCATGTACCACCCACAGAAAATAACTCCGTATATATTTAATACTTGATATTTTATTTTTGAAAATATTTTCAGTCGTTGAACACTAGTTGTACCCATCACACGAGGTGATCAAAAATCTTACACGGCATGACTGAGTTGGGGTTGGGTTTTTTTTCCTTACCACGTTATTAAACTATTCCAGAATCAGTACGTATAACCTTCCTTTGCATATTCACTCCATGTTTCTCTCAAGACTTCATTGCGTTTGATTTAAAATATATATTTCTCCAAACTATTTGAATAAGTAATGAATAAAAAGAAATTTCATCCATCTTTATTAATGAAGTCATAAATCAGGGGGTTAAGTTAAGAAGAGCTTGTATTTATTGATCACGTTACATTACGGACATGGTGGAAACTACTAAGCAGTTTCCTCCTCCTGTCAATATTTTAAATAATTCAGAGAGCAATCTCAGATTGATTTCGCATCCCTGCATATCCCATTTAAAATATGTGTGTGTATATGTATTTTCAGTATAATAGTGTCAAAACTATGCAGTAGTTTTCTCAAATTATTAACTTCTTTTCCTAAATCACTGAATGAAAACTATTATGCTTTTGGGAAAGTTTTTGTATGCTGTATCCCTTAAAATTCCTGTTAAGCAGGGGCATCTCAGTTACCCTGGGAACTATAACTTTCCTCTCTGACACCTTTATGATTCTCCTCCCCATAACTCTCACTTGGTGAGAGTTCAGGAGACATTTCTTGTTCCTGACAAACAACTTCTTAGCTGAACTTTTAACTTACGGTTCTTGAAGCTTTTCCTTTAATGACTTTTCTGAGCCCATCAGCACTAATGTGCAGAACAGACTCTAACCCTGCCCCATTTCAGCTGTGCTCTCAACCTCCAAAACAGCGCTTCCCTGAGTAACGCAGGCCAAACAGGGGCACATTATTGAAATGCTAAGCACGGAGTCAGGTAACATAGAATTATAAATATAAAATTCATTAGGATTTTATTTGATATGTTTAAACATATGGATAAGCTGAATTGCGAGATTATTTTTTCCCCTCTATATTACAGTGGGAACATTGCTCTAGAGACAGAAAACAAAGACCCTTGGGAATAATTGAACACTGCAGTTCAGTATAGTAATTTATTAATGAAGATGGAGTATCCTATCACAAGGATCTTCAAAAATCTGTTTTACGATTATGACACAGCTCATCTTTCCTCCTACCAACTAAAGATTATTTGTCTCCTTTAGCTCCCAGCAACATTTACCACCTTCCCCTGGAAAGCTTGGACGAGAACTTTGGAGATCAGCCTTCTGGTTTCAGCAAAACTCTTTCACAGCCTGCTGTTAAGATTAGAGAGGAGGAACTCAGAGGAGTTAAGCCTGTGTAATGGGGCTGAGTTGAGGAGCAGTGAAAGCGGGGTAAGTAATTGCCAGTGTTTTATGGATGCAGGGATGCCGGTACCCAGCAGTGATGAAGTACCCTGCCACGGACTGTGCCAGCAGAGCAGCTCTTGGCACTTCAGAAGAGAGCAGGGTCAGGTTAATTACCTGCTGCGCAGGGTTTGGAGGCTAATTAAAGTAGAGGGAGACCATCCAAAATGTCTGGAACATGATCCGCAGAAAACATTGCCTGGCTTCGCTGGGGAAGAGGGGTATCTGCTCCCGGGGATGGCGGTGCTTACAACAAAACCGGGAATTGCTACAAGTCAACTGGTTTCAAGAGCACGTTATGTTTCCTGCTTCTTTTCTTTGACGTTTTGTATATTTGGTTGCCAGAAATAATATGGATCTGCTCCCTGTTTCAACATAACACTAGTACAGCACTAATGGCTGCTTAATAGCATTATTACAAAAATACATTCTTTTACATTTCAAGCTTTACTTACTAGTTAAGCTGTATTTTAGCTATTTGTGTTTTCATTATTTAATGTTAGTTGTAATGGAATCCATGTGTATACCACCTAATTGTAAATTAAGCAAATTAATTTTCAGATCTCGAACGCTTTGTAACATTGAAATACAGTAAAACATTCCCTAGCAAATCATCTCAGTTCATATTTCTTATTAGAGTAACTTTGTTCTGTTTTGCACAACAGATAATCATTATGAACCGAGCAGAACTTACACACATACTCCAGCTAAACGTATTAGCATAAATAGAATAATATTTTTAATTATTTCCTTTGTGGATAAATTTTAGCTTTAATTGCCAAATATTTCTCCATGATATAACGAACCAATATGTTCTTCTTGGGGCAAGGGAATTCTTTGAGATTCCTTCTTCAATCTTTGCAATTGAACACGCTCAGCACATATTCAGCTCACCATCTCCTCTGCAGCTGCACAGCTCAGCTGAGCTCCAGAGCGACCTGAACAGCCCCATCTCCAGAGGAGCTACGTTCCACCGAGACGGGGGAACAGGAAACCACTTGCAGCACAGACACAAATGTGGGGTGTTTTCTTTTTTCCCTATCTGGTCATGAAAACCAACCAGCATACTGAAAACTGCGTCTGGAAGACGCAGAACTATGGCCCATGTACAGGATCTCGGAATCTCAACCAACTAAAAGTCTAATTTCAACACGGAGCCCTCAGCACAGGACAGACATGGACCTGATGGAGCGGGGCTAGAAGAGGCCCCAGCAATGATCCGAGGGCTGGAACATCTCTGCTATAAGCAAAGGCTGGGAGAGCTGGGGCTGTTCAGCTGGAGAAGAGAAGGCTGTGGGGAGACCTTAGAGCAGCTGCCAGTGCCTGGAGGGGCTTATGAGACACATAGGCACAGGCTTTTTAGCAGGGCCTGTTGCAAAAGGACAAGGGGTAACGGTTATAAACCAAAAAAGAGGGGAGATCTAGATTAGATATAAGGGAGAAATTGTTCATTCTGAGGGTGGTGAGGCCCTGGCCCAGGCTGCCCAGAGAAGCTGTGGCTGCCCCCTCCCTGGCAGTGTTCAAGGCCAGGTTGGATGGGGCTTGGAGCCACCTGGTCTGCTGGAAGGTGTCCCTGCCCGTGGCAGGGGGGATGGAACAGGATGATCTATAAGGTTCCCTCCAACCCAAATTGTTCTATGATTCTGCGAATCACCAACACCAAAAAATGTGGCATAGCTTCTCAATTTCTAGTTGATTAATATGTTCAAGAGGTACCAAAGGACAATCTCAAAGAGTGATCTTGAATTTAAAAGGAAACAAACTCCACAAATAAAGAATTTCCTGTAAAACCTACCAGAACATTTCATTGTATTACATGACACATGATTGTCATGGAGGCTTCGCTTTCTCTGGAGAGTAGCATCAGAACAGGGACCACAGTGCCAGGAGCAAGGTCTTTTGTAACTACAAAGACACAGCACAGTCATCTGCAACCACTGCATCCGCAGAAGCTGAAAAGCTGCAAGGAAAGTGCCGAACCGAAATCAGGTAGCAGAAAATCTCTGGACTAGGAAAATTAAGATAAAAGAAATCATTACATTCTACTCAGTTTTTGAACAACGCTGAGAAAGCACAGGCTTGTGCATCTCCAAGGAGCTCATCTGCCTCTGAAGAACCTCCTTGATCTAGAATACGACTTCTCAGTTTACTCACTCAGAGGGATATTTAAAATATTTAAAACCTTCCAGTCCTGCAGTGTTCAAGTTGCAGGTTTGTTTCCAAAACATGCAAGTGTGAGCGTCGGTCTACGCAGGTCCCACTACACCAGCCATGCTCCAGAGCTGCTGGCAGTGCACAGGTACTCCTGAGACCCAAGCCTCACCACGCCAGCTACCATCTCCTCATATGGGGAGAAACTCATTCTGACTACCAAACTGGCCTTGGGCTTTCTATTTTACATTCTCAGTGCAAAAGCAATTAACATCTGAGGTGTACCACAATACCCACCTTCTCTAAATCAGACCACTTCACAGCAATTCTTTTTCCATCCCATTAGACAAAGCACTTTGAAACTGAGACATCTTGCTTTCGGTTATATTATCGGGACTCAACAGTACAAACAGTCAAGTGATGTCGCTTCTCTCTGCTCCTTTCTGCAGGTACAAGGTTGAGGTTTCCACATCTCCCACAGCACTCACAAAAATCTTGTATTACAGTTTGGTAAACACCTTCCCTGCTCTGTTCAGAGCTTAAGCTGAACACATCCCTCAGCTTCGTAAGAGCTTGCTGCCTCTAATTTTGTTTTATGCTTTTATGGAAACTCTAAGCTCACTATTAAATGGAAGTCACTCTTCAATGTTGCTCTGAAAAGTACCACACCACCAGTTACCAGCAAACAGCTAAACATACCCCTGATGCCTGTTCGGTATGCCCACCTCCGAGGAGCACCTGAGACGACAGACAAAGAGCCTGCTGCTCGGCTTGGCTGTCAGCTTCTCAGGGTGCTGTCACTTGGCACGTACCTCTGCAATCCCCACATAGTACGTATGGTCTCCAGATTGTAAAATCCAGCACTGCAGCTCCGTCTGAAACGAGCAAATGCAACAGTAACTGCGATTCGGAACGCCCCGGCAGCACAAATGCTCTGTTTACCCAGGCACACATCAAAGAGATGCTGAATGTGGCTCCTTCATGAAACTTCTTTAGCCTGCACCAGTTTTAACAAGCTTTTTCAGTCTTCCCACGTACCGTATACTCTCTTATTTTCAGACAAGACAGTCTTCCACTTGCTTGTGACTAAGCACCTGTGGTCACTTCCACATTCGCACCAACACCGATACCTGCGTATTTTAAACTCTCTTCAGCACAGTAAAACATAACTTGTGGAAATACACAACACAGTGGGAAATCAAACACACACATCTGCGTAAGCTTTATCAATAGTTTTCTCCAAGTCATTGGCTCATTTTTATGCATATAAGATCTAGAAAACACAGGTACATTGGAGACATGCCTCTGGCTCCAGGTGAGCAGAACTTGGCAGCTGTACCTACCTTGGAGTTCTCCAGCATTTCGTATTGCATATGAATGAGCTCAGATCTTCTAAAAAAAGCTTGTACCTGATACCCTGTGACAAACATTGTAATTTTAGGCAGCCTGCTGCATTGCATTAAGCTAGTCCAAACGCCCACTGAGAAAGACAGCTTTATTTTTTAAGTGACCACTTCAAAGCTGATAATAGGAACAACTACTAAAAGCTGATCTTTACAAATCTCAGCAACAAGCATGTCTTATTGGTTGCCATCTCGGAACACTCCTTTCATCCTGGACTTTATAACATCAGTTGAAAGGTTTAGGACCTAGCATAAAGAAAAGAAATGCAAGAGACCAAAGATGAATTATACATGGAAAAGTTAGAGACCGGCTCGAAATTTTTATGCAAGTTTCCAATGTGACCTTGTCGGGAACTGGAGAAGTAGCCCTAATAAACCTGAGCTAATTCTCCCCCCACTGCCCCAGGGATTCGCCAGATTGATGCCCTTGCATGATGCGTTGTGAACGCCAAACACACACGGGCTCAGGGAGCTGGGGGGCTTTTTGCAGAGTCTCCTCTTTCAAAACAGTTTCATGTGACCTAAAGAGAACAACGCATCCCAGTAGTATTTTACTTATGAAATCAATGCCATCCAATTATTTTACTTCTTGCCATCCAACCATTCATTTCTTTTTCCTAAAGACACCTATTTGTAAAAATACTTATTTTATTTCAAATCTTGCAGTAAATGATTTCATCAGACCAACTGACTTAAAAAACCCAGAAAATAATATTAATGATGGGGATTTCATTCCTGCCTCTCCTCCTGCTTGTTTATCGTTTGTACATGATGTACATTTCTGGATCTTCGCCAGGCACAAAAGTGATTTACTGAGCCAAGGAAAGAAAAAAAGAAGACTCAACAGTTAAAGAACTTGTTTAATTTATTCTAGCAGCTTCCACTTATAACTTCAGCTTGTTATTCCTCTGGAGTTTTTTAAAAAGTGCACATTTAGCCCTATTATACAAAGTGAAACACTGTACATAAATCTTTTTCTTTAACTTCTTGTTTATTTGTTTGGGGGGTTTTTTGTGGGTTGGGGGTTTTGCTTTTGTTACTGGTTTTGCTTTTGTTTTTAAATTCCATTAATCAGAGGAGAAATCAAGAATGAGGGAGTCATTCACACTAAAGAAACTCCTACCTTGGGACTTCATCTTTTTAAAACTTCTTTTTTTAACACAGATTTTTTTTTTTTTTTTTTTTTACACAGTTTTCCCAGCCAAATG
>Ga0065711_1003917_pt1 | contig 48521 bp, 19 predicted proteins | sample Hoacrofraction12_FD_59098 | JGI IMG/M metagenome (GOLD analysis project Ga0065711, IMG submission 59098) | Hoatzin crop microbial communities from Cojedes, Venezuela - Epithelial fraction 12 v2 (version 2) | ecosystem: Host-associated > Birds > Digestive system > Esophagus > Crop | place... | reverse complement strand
CGGGGCGCGGGGGGCGGCAGGCAGCCCTCCCGCCTCTCCTTGCCGGGACGTCTCCCTTCCTCCGCCTCCAGCCCCCCGGGGCTGCCCGGGCGCGCCGCGGGCCCCCTGCCCCGTCTCCCTGCGGGGGGCGGCTCCCCCCACCCGCGCTGTGGAGTAGGTCGGGCCGGCGGCTCGGGGGAGACCAGAAACGCGGCGGGGACGGACCCCGTCCCCTGAGGGCCCGTACCGGCGGGCACCGGCGGCTCCTCGGTCGGGGAGGGAGAGCGTGTGCGGGCGGTCGTGGCTGCCCCTCAGCCGCTGGGCAGCCAGCGGTGCCCTTGAGTCTTCTGAGCCTTGTTGTGAAACGTTACGTGGAAATGAATTAATGCTTTTTTACCTTCACTAATGAATTTTTGTGTTTATTTCAGTGGGAGCTGGGGCTTTTTTTCTCTTTCTTGAAGTGGTCAGGCACCTAACTTTCTTTCGCTCGTTATGGACAGAAGTACCATCAGCCTTTCATGTGCTTTTGGTCTTTGTTCAGGCGTGCGCTGCTGGCAGTCGCCTTCCTCGTTAGGAGCGAAGAGTGTGAGAACAGAAGGTCTGTAGGCAGCGGTTCCTGAAGGGCACTCGCATGGCACCCTTTGTCTTGGGAGATCAAGGTACAGTAACCCCGACGTCTGTCACACAGCCGGCGTTCTGCTCATCTGCTCCAGCGTTGCCTCCAGTGGTGGTGGCAGACGCTGGAGATGCACTGGAGAGACCATGAAGGCAGAGCTCCGTCCCGAGATAGGCACGTTACGAGTAGCGCACAGGCCTCTGCGGTTTCTGGGTCCAGTGCAAGCAACTGGTTGTCGCGTTGTCAGCGGTGGCATCTGCAGCTGCTGCATCTCGCTGTCCCTGTGCTCCACGTGCAGAACGAGTGAGTTCCCACGGGAAGGGTAGCTCACCTGGTGGCTTCTTCCTGTCTTTCTCCTAGCAGAGGAGGAGAGGACGTTAAAAGTTTAATTGAAAACACTTCTGTGAGGAAGGCAGTAGGACACTCTGTCTGTTTACTCAGCCTCTGGATAAGATTAAAACAATGCAATTTTGCAGAATGGTTGATGATGTTGTGTGTAAGCAAGGGAGAGCCAGCTCTTCTCAGGAGAGGGGTGAAGAGCTGTGGTTACTCAAAGCGTGTCTGTAGCATGTGTGCAATTCTGATCAGACAGCTTTTGTTCAAGTAGCTTGTTATAGAGTATCTACCTTAGACAAGCCTGGAAAATAGTAACAAACGCTTAGGATAAGGCATCCAAATTGTCAATGAACTTTTAAATGCAGTCACCTTTGAAAGTGTTGACTGGTGGGACTGCAGGGGAATGAAGGTGGAAGAAAGCAGCTGGGACAGATGGGGACCGGCAGGAAGATGTGTTTTCTTAACTGGGCAGAGGGATAAGAGCCTGAAGCAAACAGCCTGCCATGATGGAGGTGGAAGAGATCTAGTGCGAAACAGCCAAGGGGGAGGGGCTAGCAAGCTTTGGAGTGGGGAAATGTGTATTAGGAAAATATAAATACTTAAAACATCAACATTTATAGACTCTTGTAGCAAATACTTAAGTTTGTAATCACAAAGTTGTTGCCTGTAACAAATAATAATGCTTATAAACATTCACAGTATGCTATAATGTTCTATTTAGTTTACATATATTTATGTTTTACTCTGAATGTAAAATAAATATGACTTGTGCATTAGTTTTTCAGTAGCTCCCAGAAACTGCAGCTGGCATTGGGATGCTGCTGTGCTGATTGCTGAATGTACAAGTGAATTTGGATTCAAATCAGAGGCAAACAAACATCCAGCGGCTTTTTTTTGCTTAAGTAATTGTTGTTAAACATTAAGTTTAAAGTAACAAAACGCAACAGCCTTTGACATCAGTGTTCTATTTAGGAATAGAATGGTTGAACTACACCATGATTGTAGCATAAGATATTTTGGAAGTCATTAATTAGAAAGGAAAATCACTTTCTGCAGAAATACTTATTTCCTGCCTTACAGCAAAGTGAGTAATATCCTGTAGTGATATAATAGCCTAGTTTGAGACACAGTTATCTTGAGATTAGAAGCGTAAACGTGTATGTCAGTTAAAAGCAGATGGATGTTGAAACTGTGACCTGAAACTATAGTAGTGCAAAATATGGAAGATGGCATTAGGATTTGAGACTTTGTAGCATAACGCAGGAGGGTTTGGGTTTTTTCCCCTTTTGGGGGGGCATTGTCTATACGTAGGGAGCAAAATGCAAGGATTGCATTTTCCTTTCTTTTTTAACCTCCTTTGAACTTATTGTAGTGGAGTTAATGTTGCTTGCGGGTTGTATAAAACGATAAATAAGGCTGCAGTGGTGACTACCTTCGTGGAACCTGGGAGAGAGCAGTTTTGGTGACTGGGCTTTCCTATAGATAGAGCAGCACCTTTGCTTCAGTTTGATTACCTTCTCTTGCTCAGATGCATGAGACGCGTGACTTCAGGATGAAGCATATTCTCTATTTTTTTAGCAGACAGGCTTACAACATTACTGAGAAAGTAGGGTTTTTCCCTTCAAATGATTTTTTTTTTTTTTTCTCCTTTCCAAATCAACTACCATGGCAGATTCCGGACTCTTTTGGAGAACACCATGCGAAGCTGTTTTTGACTGATCAGAGAATTACTGTAGCAGGAACAAAAGACATTGATGAGGGAGAGCAGTCCCAAGGGGCCTTAAGAAGAAAGAGATGGAATTCAGATTAGTAGCCTCCGAAAAAAAAATCTTGCTGTAGAAGAGGTAAAAAATAAGACTATAAAAGAACAAAGGTAAAAAGAACATGTGAAAACACTTAGTTCTCATAATGTTACCCTTTCCCATGAGGAGGCTTTTCAAATGGCTTGCATAGTAATGTTTCTCATATGTTGACCATAGATTTGAGCAGTAAGCTTTACTTTTCCTCTAAGCCTTTAATAGAGATGATTGATTTATTAGCTTTGATAGAAGTGTAGAATTACTTTCAAACTCTAAAATACATAATAAGCGTCTCAGATAATGAGCAAGCCTACAACTGTCTCTCTTTAAAGTGACCAATGGCATTAATTTCATTTGGTAACCATGGCTATTTTCTTGTTCAGTGACCATATGGTATTTGTGAGTTTAGTGTGACTTCCTGTGAGCAGTTTTTACAAAGTCAGCTGGGCTTTGGTGTGAAGTGCAGCAAAAATTAAACACTATGGGAAGGTGTGAAAATGTTCTTATATTTAAAAAAAAAACAAAACCCGCAGGTTGCTTTCACTTTGTTAGAGGGGATTTGAGCCTCTTAACTCGTACATTCAGTGAGATTGTAATACTAAAACAGTCAACACTTGTAACTGCTGCTTGTTTGATACTGAATTTTTAATACAAATAACTATTAACAGATCAATGTTTTGTTGTAAACAAAATACTTTTTGTCTTTACTGTAAAAGTGAGACCCCTGTAACTTACACTTTTAAGGGGGTGCTACACACCTCTCTTCTTGAGGTGTGCTACACTAATGCTGTTGTTGCATGTGTCTTGGTGTTAATAGAGAAGCCACATGAAATTTGCATCTGAATTCTGATTTTTGAGGCTTGCTGTAGTCAAAAAGTGTGAATTTTCTGTCGCATGATTTTTGGAACACCAAATCCAACAAGTCAACAGCTTTTAAGAAACATTCTGAGCATCAAGGAGCACAGTCCAACTGAGTTGGTGAAAGCTAGAATAGCGGAGAGGATTCCTTGGTTGGGAAGCCCTGATCAGTGTGTGAAGCAATTTTAGAAAGGTGAAAGTTTTTTTTTTTTTAAACTGACCTTTACTCTCTGCTTATTAATAACAGGTTAAATTGCTCCACGAGAGGTTCTCCAGCATGCAATGTTAACAGGAATAAATCTGGCTGGGAGAGTTTTGGGGAAGGAGAACTGACATCAGATGGTGAACCTGGGAAGGAAAAGATCTAAAAGTAGAAGTAGTCAAGCCAGGTGAGTGGGGTAAAGAAAAGCAAAGAAAGAGGTATTGGGAAATGGAGTGGGGCAAAGCTGGGGGTTGCAGGAGGCTAAGGTTGCTAGTGGTGATGTAGGGTAGCATAGACCTTGCAAGAATAAAGTTTTCTGGGGAGGGAAGGTGACATTGAGGAGAGACCAAGGGAGGAACTGGTTGGTATATAGTCAGGAAAGTGCCCCTTGAAGTTAAGTAGAAATACATCTGAAAGGAGTGACATGCACCAGAAGAACAACTAGTGACTGTGAGGTGCATGATCTCGCAGTATGTGGATGGAGATGAGAACAGGGGCATGCAAAGCCTGCCCCTCCGAGGGGAAACCTGAGTGCTGAGGTGGGGAAATGAGGGACTTGGTGTATGGAGACAACTTAAAGCTTGCGGCTCAAAATGAGAGAAGCTGTGCTGGTACCCTCAAGGGATGTGGTAGGGTGCCATGCTGGGCATCCTCAGTGATGCAGAGCCCAGAGTGGTAGTCGCAGTGTGCTCAGCTTACAGAAGCTGTGAATGAAACACTCTGCCCTCCCTGTTCTTATTCCTCCATCCACCTTTATCCTCTATGGTAGAGGTGAAAAACTTTCTGATGGGTTGTTACAGTCAACCTATGACTGGAAGCAATGTTAGCTTTCTGCATTGAAGTCTCTGAAGAAAGGTCTTACTGTGTATCTTAGTCTACAGCGTTGTTGTTTTTGCAGAAACAGCCAAATACAGCATGATAAAACCATTCTTGTGCTGTCTATAGTACAACATAATTCTTGTGCTATGTAGCACAAATTAATAAAAATTACTAAAGTAAGCCATAACTCTTAGCAGATGGATACTGTGTTTTAGTCTTGTATAGTCTCTCCTTGTTAATGAACTTGACATGCAGATAAAATGGGAAGGAGATAGCTCTGGCTTTAACAGGAGGAAATGTTTCCCTTGTCATCTAAAAACACTTAGTTCTGGGGTGAAGTGTGCATGCTCAGCAATAGTGCTTTCTCATGCAGAGCCATAGCGTTTAGAAATTAAACTACTTTTATTCCTGGATTGTCAAGAACCTCTCCCCCCACTCTCTAGAGCTGTAATTCTTTATCTTCTATCTTTATGTAACTAAGGTTGGTCAAGGGCTGTAAACAGCCTTGGTTTGGACTTCCTGGTGTTTCTCTATGCCATTGCCATCCCTGCATGTGATAAGATGTGCCTGCTGGAGCTGTACTAAGGAGTAAATCTCAAAGGCTGTAAGTTTTATTGCCACAGCTAATACTGTGGTTGTGGCTTGCTTTTCAAAAGTATTGCATTTGCTGTTTTCCTGAGTGTTTGAGGAGAATATTGATAAGCGTTGTTTCAGGTTTGAATGTTCAAGTATGGCAGCATCTTCCTGTGGCTTGTACTTGACTGATCAATGAGTATGCTTTAAAAATACTTTAGTTGTAAAATGATGGACTTAAATTGATTCTTTCAATGCACATTTCTTTAAGGCTTTTTTACCAATGTCATATTTAATTGTATGTGTAACAAGAATTTTTCTATGTTTTAGCTTAGGAAAGATGCATTTAGCACTGTGTGTTCAGGCTGCCTTTCATAAAGTGCTTGTCTGTGATTAAATATTTATATGCAGGATGGAGCATAAATAGTGAGATTTGAGAAGACATGTTTTGTAAACACAAAATCCATTCTCCCTGGAATGTGAGTGGTATGATACAGCTCAAATTACACTTGTGCTTCGGGGTAGTGCTGGAATTAAAGCTGGGGTTTGTTGTTTTTTGTTTTTTTTTGAGGCCTCGTCTGTGATCTTTGAGTTTTGCACTTTCCTGTTAATTGTAAGACATGGTGGGTGTTTGATACCTATCGACTTAGACTGAAGATGCTTCTGGACTTGATATGAACTTAAAAGACTTTCAGTGAACAGACAGGGGAGAAATTCCTAAGAAAGTAGTTGCTATGCTCAGCAATACAGCTGATAGGATCCATTTCTAAAGGTAAAAATATCTGATGTTGAAACACCCTATTTGGGCAGTGGTTCTTGAAGTTGCATAAAAACTAGGTGATATGGAGATATCTTTGGGTAGGTGGAAGGAAGAGGGGGTTTTTGAGAACTAAGTAAGTAACTAAAGATTGCTGCAGTTACAATGTTTTGGCCTTAGAAAATTAGACTACTATGCCACATGGCTTGAATATGTAAGTTAAAATATTTTCTTTACTACATATGCTGTTCAAAATAATTATATAAAGCTGAAGGGAATTTTTGCCTCTTGAAATAAACTTTACCCTAGTCTTCAACATATGTTTTCACTTATTGTTGATAGCTTCTTTAGTACCATAAAAAACTACAGCAGGTATTGCAAGAATTCAGTAACTTAATCTTAACCCTTTGAAGTTAAATCATGTGAAATGTATGTCATGCTGATATTTTTTTAAACCATAATAGAATTAAACCCAAAATCATCATTAAAACTAGAGTAAGATCATTAATATAGTTTAGAACTCCCTTCTATGACAGTAAAGTCTAAGAGCCTGAGTAGTCTAGAAATTTTGTGGGCCTGAACTAGTTGTCATGTATTTTCTTTGATGGTGAAACTTTATGAAACAAAAAAGCAAGATTTATATCAAAGTTTTGGGAGTATATTATTTGTAAATGTATCATTGGGTAATAATGTTTATATGTTAAGACACTGAAGAAAGTAGTGTTATGGTTGACTGTGAGTTTTAACTGGCTTTTTTTGTGTATAACTGCCTAACTGTTGTATTACTACAGTGTTTTCCTCTGCTTAATCTGCTCTCAAGCAAAGCCAGTTTAAGATCCGCTGCAAACTCAGTACTTTGGCAACTTGTTCTCTGTTAAAAAATGGTAGAGATGGCATTAGTGGGGAAAACAATTACTTGCTTTATAAGTAGTGCTGTTGAGTTATGACTAAATATATTGATTTGCCTGGCCAACACAAACTCCAGACAGGATTTTTTTTTTTTAATGGCCTTTCCATGAGAGGGTCACATGGCTGGCTGTTATTGCCTTGGATATTATTGAGTTCTACAAACCAAACTGCTTTCTGGGGAAATGGAAAAGTTTTTAAATGATCTTTTTGCAAATATATTTTGATCGCTGATGTGTGATGGTGGATGGATTGAGGGGAGGCTTGTCCCTCTTCTTAGCTGTTCAAAACCTGTTACTTTGCACAGCTCTGTTCTCTTTGTCATGGCTTTACTGATAATACAGACAATAAAGAGGTTATCGACTTTCAGAAATATATGAATTTCTAAGCTTTTTTTACTGTCTAGGCAGGACAAACTAGCATCTGTTTGTGCCAAACATGTTTTTGTTTTTTGTATAATTGGTATCTTTTCCTCTAACCCCCAAAAGTGATTTGAATATACTGTTCAGAGTTCCTAGCTGCATTTATAACTTCGGTTGCTAAATCTGTAAAACCCACAAACTGAAGCTATAATAATGGGATTATGAGTTGCTTAGGCTTCTTCCTACTTTTGAGGTCCAGCAGTAATTAACAGAGCTCCCTCTGCTTACTCTGCCTTTCAGTATTGCCATCTCCATTTCAGGGAAGGGGCCAGTGGTCACTGCCTTAGTGTCAGAGGTTCTGGGTTAAAATTTAGTAAACTGGTAATAGGGTGTCTGAATGATATCCCGAAATGGTTATACTGCTTTGCTCTTCAAGGCTGAATGCTAGCTCTTTTGTCAGCCCTGTTAAGAGGAGGTTCTGTGGTATCTTGTTTGCCTTTATTGGAAACTTGTATTCCTATTTGTGTTACGAATTTTCTCTACTGTATTAGAGCTCTAAGCAGAATGACTGGGGTGGAGTAGGAAACAGAAATAGAGTAAGTAGAAAGACTGAGCAAAGTAAACATTTTGTTAGTTCTTAATGAGGTGTAGTTATCTCATGTGTGAGCTGCTTCTGGGTAGTCTTCCATGATTTACTGTTTAGTGTAATAAAAAAATGGGCAAAAACAAGCAATCCCAGTTATTGCATGGAGAGGGGCAGATGGGGGTGGTAGGAACTGATCCAGCAATTTTGTTCCACTACTTAAATCTTCCCTTCTTGTAGTTACCTTCTTTTGTTGAATTTAGATTTCCATAAGCTAGCTTTCTGAGAGTCTATCTATAATTAACAGTATCAAGTGTTTTAGTTGCTAGATGTTGCTGCCATGTGCAGCAGCTGTGCTCTTACTGTGGGTAGTATTCTAGGTTGGGTTGGCAGCCCTTGTTGGGAAACACAAATCAAACTTCCTACTAAAGCATGCGAGCCCAGTCACGTGGTCTTGTTTTCTGCTTATGTGTTTGTGGCATAAGACTATACAATTTGCTAAGCCAGAAGAAAACTGCTTGCTTAAGTTAGCTTTCTGATAAGCAAGTTGAATGGTCAGATGTGCCCCAGCGTGACTGGTACAGCTCAACCAGAACAGGAGGCAAGAGACCTCATTTGGCACTAAGGAGGCAAGAGACCTCATTTGGCACTAAGGAGGTATTTGGTAATCGGATCATTTCCTTCTGTAACATAAGACATTGTTTTCCCAGTTTACCAAACTGGACTGTTGGTGACTTGAATGTGAGATGCTGCTGGATATTTACTAAATAAGAGCTGGGTGGTGAAACTAGTCTAAGAATAATCAATTGGTTGCAACCTTTTTGGAAAAGGTTTGGTTGAACTTTTTTCACAAAAATACTTAAAATTTCTGGTTTCATACTTTCATTAAATTATGGATTTCTTTCTCTAAATTTGGTGAAGAGCACGTATGGGGTGAGAGTTCTGAGAAAGTTATGTTAAACAATTTTAGAATAAAGATTAAAAGGTAGATCTGGGTAAATAACATAAAGGCATGATACAAATGCATTATACTGTACAACAAGCCATTTACATTAGTGTGTTCCCGGCTAGAGAGGTTTTTCTACAGGGCTAGCCCTTCCTCTCTGTCTGTTCAGGCATGTTTGATTTGAAGGGCATCCTCTTATGCTTCCTACAATTAAGATAGAACAGTTTGTATGGTGATGAGAAGAATAAGGGGGTGGCTTGCTGCAGAGTGAAGAAATGTAACATGATGCTGAGAAAACTGTATGTTTAGTGCAGCTGTTGCTTCAGATTTATCTTTATTGCAGGATAAGCTGCAATTAGACCTTACCCCAGAAACAGAAGCGTAGGAACTTTCCTTAGATAAGGAAAATAGTGAAGAACACTTACAAAAGTGCTAATTTGAAAAGCAGGTGAAATTCAAACAAGGTTATTTTGCTTCACCTGATTCCTGGTTTCAGAACCATTAACAGTTTTCAAGTAGACAGATAAAGTTCTTTAAAGAGGAGGAGAAGCCAAGCCAGTATCTATATCTAAGAGGGGCAGGTGGAAAAGAACCACCACAGAACTGGAGACCGTTTGTGAAAACATTGTAACAAATATGAACTATTTGGTAAGCTCCTCAAGGAAAAAGTACAAAGATGTTAAATAAACATAAATGTGAATTTTCCTGAAACAAAATTCACAAGCTGTCAAATCTCCTTTCATGACATGGTATCCAGTCTTGTTTGGGAGGAACAGATATGTTCTTAGTTTAATGAGCTATTCTAATGATTTTTATTTGTATTAAAAGCAAGGAAGTGTTTCTCGAAATACTGTAAATTTGGTGAAAAACCTTAAATAGTTTTGTGGATCACTGTCAGACCAGAGGTTGTCTAGACTGAATGGTCTTTGCAGGGTTCTGTCACTAATTTTGGCTTAAGTGAAACATTAAGGCTGTGCAATATTAGCAGCAGATGGTACTAAGCTAAGAATCGCTGCAAGTGCGTTGGAAAACATGGTTAGGGTTCAGAATGGTTTGAGGAAAGTGGAGAAGCAGTCTGGGGAAGAATATGTGTTTTGGATAAGGACAAGACTCAAGATGTGTACAAGTAGACAATGGGGGAGTAGAATGGGTTTTGTGCAAAGGATCTGGGGATGTTGCAGTTAAACTGGATGTGATTCTGTTAACACAGATGTTGCAAAAAAGTCAGGTGTGCTGTGATACATAAGCAGGATAACTTTCCATAAATCATGTGGCAGTCCTTTGTTTTAGGCTTAGGCATTCTGCCTCAGGAAAAGCTAGAGTCCTTAGAGACTATACAGGAAAGTAAAGAGATCAAAGTCTTGAAAATGTAGTTATTTTACTCGCAGAAAGGTTTAGAACTGTTTCCCTTGAAGAACAGGAGACTACAGGGAGAAAGAACTGTCTTAAGGTGAGATATAAGCAAGAATGGAGGAGAGCATTTTTCACTCTAGCCACTCTGACGACAGAACCACTGGTAACGTGCTTAAACTGCACAAAGGTGGTGTAAATGCACACTAGAAAGAAATTGTGAACCACTGGAACAGATTGCTTGGGAAGACTGTGGTATTTCCATTTTTAGAGTGCCTTGTAAGGCACAGATTAGCTATGTCTAGACCATGCTTTTTTCCTCTAGTCCTGAGAGGGTGTATTAGCTGATTTATTGAGCTCCTTTTCAACCATTATTTTATAGTATTAGAGTATGCTAGAAGGGTTTCTAGAAAGCAGGGACATACAAGTTAAAAAGGTGTCAGAGTGGTTAATAGCATTGGGCCCATGATAATCACTTTCTCATTTTGTGCTAATGGGTCGTGCTATCAAAATAGCACATCTGTGCTCCCTGCTCTTCAAAGAAGAGTAATATTGCATTGGGCGGAAGGGGGAAAATACTTTTATAAATCTTCTGGCTCACTTCCATTTCATGACTGTAAATATCTTCCAGTTGATACACTAAGTGTATACTGGTGGCTACAAACTTCCAGAATAATCTTTCTTCCCCAACTTTGCATAAAATTGCTTTGGGGACAAGGGAGAAATTAGACTCTTCAAACCCCATGCTAAGTGTGATATCAGATTCTGAGATTTCAGACTGCTTTGCTCATTACTCTGAGTTAGAATTAAGATATGAAATAACACATTCCCTCATTAGCAGATACCAGCCTTCATCTTGCATGCCCTTTTTCCTAAAACTAGCAATTAAGATGCATGAGTAAGAGGCAGCGTAGGCTGGTGGCAGGAACTTGGGCCTGGGAGACAGAACTGTCAGCATTTTAATCTTAGCTATGATGTGGAGTTATGATTTGCTGAAGGGCATGTTTAATTCCTGTCCCTGTTTTCCACACAGATAACATAATGCTGTAAGGATTACTTTTTATTTGTAGCTGCAGAGATGAAAACTCTCAAGACATGTATCTCTTTCTGCATTAAAAGTTAGTATGTAAGCCCAAGGTTTTATTTCATGGATTCTTAGGTGTGTTACTTCTGCTACGGTATCTTCAGGTTAAAGAACAACCATTTAAAATTTTGGTAGGTTAAAAATATGTATCACGGTAGAATTTGCTGTGGTGTTTTCCCTAGTCTTTGTACGTGGAAAATGCAGCCTCTTGTTTTCTTCCTTTGCCTTTTTTTTCCTTCCCCGCTACTGTTGAGGACTGCTACTTTCTCAAAGACTTCAGACTTATGTTATAGGCTCCATTCATGATTTAAATTCTGCACTCTTTCTGTACCCTTATAAATTCTATTGGAAACCCAGTTCCGTTTGCTGCCTAGCTTTTGGAAGTTGAAGAGGCTGCATTGGTATAGACTGATTTGACTTTTAGCATTGTTAGGGCAATACAACTATCCTATGCATTTGTCTTTTAAGTTCCTGAAGAGGCTGGGGGCCATGCTAGTATGATTTCATTTTGGTTTGACAAATCAGCAGTGTTGAAGAATGACAGGGCATGTGGGGTCTTTAAGGCAATGAAGTACTTTATTTAAAACTGGTAGCATCATACTGAAATTGCTGTGGGCTTATTTCTGCAGGTGCAGGTTTTAAGTTGGGCCTCCACTGACGTTTACATTTAAATTTATGATTGCAGTGTCACCCTACATGGTTTATAGTTCCTTCAGTGAATTCTTTGTGAAAGAACTGGCATCATTTTTTAAAAGGTTATGTTGAATTCTGGTTTCCACAGCACAAGTTGCCATGGATATGTCAGGTTCTTAATGTTTGTTTGCGGAGGAATGAGGTAGAGAAGGTTCATGCTAGCTATTTTCAAATGATGCTGTTCTCGCTGGGAGTTAACTGACCAGTGAGCATAAATTCTACTGTCTGGCTCTAAAATGGATTAAGTTCACTTTGGAATGAGTTAATGCAGACATGTTTATGTGTATATCTTTACTTTGAACTAACTTGTCGGTTGTTCAGGTTGCTTTTTTCCCTTTGCAGTAAAATAAGCTTGCTGATTTTATGTGCTCTGTAGTACTTTGGAGTCCTGTCAATCAGTAGTTAAATAGGTAAACAATGTATATGCATTATTGCGGTGCCCAGGAACTGACATGTGCATCATTGCCACTGCAAAACCTGCTCTATTTAGTGCATCTTCATGAAGCAAGGAAAGGTCGTAGACTTCCCATGATCTGGGAAAAGAAGATGGTGGATTTTGTTTGGCAAAGAGCTGGTATGACAAGGAAATTAAACCATAAAACTCCTGCGTGCGTAGATCAAATGCACAGGAGAGGCTACTTACGTAATAGACCCTTGAAGTATGTTTCTGGTCAGTCCTCTGCCTTCTAAACTATCTGCTTTGTTCCCTCCTAACTGCTCATTTACTTTTCTCCTCTTCCAAAATAAGGATCACAAAGATGAATGTGTTTAACCCCTCAAATCTTGATTCAGAAGTACAGACTGCTGACTTTGAAGCCCATGCGAACTACCTGCACAGCACACCAGACTGCTGTTAAGTCTGGAAAAAGTATGCAATTAAAACAGAAGTCGAACATTAACTTGCTGTTTTCCCAGGTTACGCTGGAAGAGGTGTGGGCAGGCATGTTTGAAAGCTGAAGAAAATGAACCCTATCTCTGTCTGTGAAGACAAAAGTAGACTAAGTAGTGCTCATGTCTCATTTTAAGCTGTGCAGCTCTTAAGGACACGGTGAACAACTGCTGCAGGACACATGGTTAGTTTTTTGGTCAAATAAGCCAAAAGAGAAGCCAAAAGTGAAGCGGCAACATAGTGGAAAAGAATGAAAAAGTGAACATCCTCATGTGAAAAGTGAAAGTAGAGTAAGGAGAAAAACACCTGTGAAAGAAGCATCTCTGTAAAAGATAGTTGACTACTTTTAATGGATCAAAAGAAACTATTAGCAGCCACTTTATTGGTGAAATTAAGCCTTGTGTACATGCTGAGATAAACTTAATTCTGGAACTCCACATGTAAAGCTTATTAGAGGTATTTGTGAAAGTGTGATAGTCTTATACCTTGTGTGTTCTACAAACCTGGTCTCTACACAGGAGTGCCTTGTGTATTTTAAAATGTGTAAATAAAATACCCTCAGTGTTCTAATTTTAGTGCAGTACATCTGAACTGAGTTTCCAAATGGCGGTAACAAGATGTTCTACTGATTTGGTATCCGTAGCAATAGCCAGAGAGGTGTCTCTGTGAAGTGATAGGTATAGAAATGTGTTATAAACTATGCCTGTTAATAGAAGAGCTCTTTCCATTGCTTTTGTAGATGTAGTGCAAAATATCTCAAATGATTAATGCACGGTAAGTACCACTTAGCAGCCACCACCACTAAACATCTTCATTTTCCATTCAGAATCTGAAGCACATACTCTGTACATTCTGCACTTGTTTGGGAGATACGGTTTAGGTGGGTCCTTCCTCCTAGCCAAACATCCAGTTATGGGTGTGTGTCAGGGAGGGAACCTTTATCTCGAAGAACAACGAGGCAAGCTGTAGTCTAGTTTCTTTTGGCACAAGTTAAACTTCTTTGGGAAGAAAGTGGATATGGATTTGAAGAGGCTAGTGTGACATGTCTAGGATTAAATGAAGTTGTCATAATCAACACTGGAATCGCTGAGAAACATAGATTTCTAGCTTTGGGTTTTGAGGCCTGGTATGGTATGACTCCCCTTGCTGGCTCTAATATAGCCCATGTACTGCAGCTGTGCAAGTTCACCAGGATGTTATGAAATGACAGTGCTTGGGGGTGAATGCTTTTTTTCAGTCTATGCTTATTTCATATTAGGTGTTGTCTTAACAATACCAAAGTGGCTCTATGCTGGTAATCACTAGTGACCAAGCCCTCTAGGGTTAGTCTGCTCTTATAGCAGTTCAAGCTTACTTTCCAAATAGATTTCTAGGTAAAAGCTACCTTGTGTTTTTTTCCAATCATCCCGTATTTCTGTTTTCCATACTTGGAAATTGTGCTGCAGGCAGAAAATCCACTTGGGCTGGTGACAGGGGAAGAAAATCCGAAGCGCTGTATACATCTGCTGGATTGCCTCATTTGCCATCAGTCGTCTTGGCTTGACCCAACAGTTAGCTTCCAAAGCCTACGCTACCAGCCATCAAGATCCTAAATATCCATGGTTCAATCTCTATTAAATGTTTTCAGATTAACCCTTAATGCACAGGGAGAAAACACCTCAGATGCAGATTGTCAGGGGAAAAAATATGAGATACTAACTTGGAATGGTGTTCCCTTATTCTAAAAGGGGTGACTGCTCCTGTGAGTGTGTTGATATGAAGGAAGCTGAGCAGCCACCATGTTCTCAATCTATACTTGCCTCCATGTTACTGTTCTGAAACAGCTCATGTGATATGAGGTATATTTTGAACTAAATAACCAAGTAAATGAGGCATTAAAGTGAGAACGCTCAATCTATGGAAATCGTCACTGGGGAAGACTTAATATATATCCGTTTTTTCCTCAGTGTGTTCACATAAAAGATTCCCTATCTCATGGGAGAAATTGAAGCTTGTTCTATGAGCCATAAAAATCAGTCTTAATATTCTGAATTTGAGACTTAATTCTTCAGTATAGTTTCTCCATGATCTGGTTTTGATGTTATTTTCCTGTGAGAGAGGAGTCGATGTGTATTACTGTTTAGTAGATTCACTTTTGAGAAGTTTGTGCCAAACAGTAGGTTAGGCTTAAAATTTTAAGTTCCCCTAGTGTGCCAATGGCATGTGGGAGTCTCCTGAGAGCTCACAATTTGCAATTTCATGCTGCTTTATGCAAACAGTACTTGATAGCGGGAACTTCTCTCCAACTGTGTTGTTGCAGACATTTGTTATTCTTGATCTGTGGGGGTATTGCTTGTTGAATCCACATGCTCTTTATTAATCTTCTGTGCTGAATGCCTGAGATAAACTGAAATAGGTAGGTATGCTCAGTTTGATAAGTGAAGGCATTCTGGTATCTATTTGAAATTTAAAAAGACGACCTCTTTGCTGGCTAGAGCTATGTATGTAACTGTTCCGTAAGGCTGCCAGGTTTTGAGAAAATTCATACTGAATAATGGTATTTTTATAGTTAGTTTCTTGAAGGGTGTGGTTGAATTCATACTGCTCTGTCTTTTCTCTCATGTTTCTTATGTGGGTGAATGCTGTATCTTGATTATCTCTTAAAGTTGTGAAGAGTAGATGTGTGAAAAAGAAAGGAATAAGAAATTACTCTTAACATACTTTTTCATTCACACTTAAATAGCTGAACTATTTAATCATGTTGGTGGCTGCTTTTAAAGGTAGTGTAGTTGAAACTCTGAGAGAGAATTCTTTGCTTCTGATGCTCTTGATGTCCATCGTCTATAAATCTCAACATCATGACCAAGGCAGAGACCTAAGGCCTTGGATGCCTTTTGTGTTTTGTTTTTTATGTGTGTGGTGGTGTGTTTTTTGTGTGTGAAACGTAAGTGTAGTAGTCTAAAGTATCCCTTCTTCCTGTATTATTCCTTTCTCTTGGGATTAACAGAAAAACATTTATCAGCTATTTAGTATTAGAATGCTATCTTCTAATTTCTGCAAAAGGAACCACTTAAATACAGGCGATTAATTACTGTGAGCAGGTGATGTTTTTGTGAAACTCTGAACTAAGCATATAAAGTGACTCTTTTGAATGTCCTGACATGCTAGATGGAAGGATGTCTACACAGGGAGAGTTCTACATACTTTTGAAAGCATGGCAAGAATGTCAGTGTTCATAAGTAAACTTTGCACTTTCAAATAAAGTGGCAATGTGTTTGAAATTGATGTTATAAAGGCTATTTCCTGGGTGATCAGTGATCTATAATCCTTAATTTCTTGCTGTATATCAGTTTTTGCATATTTTAGGGAATAAACAGTTAATTTTTAAATGACTGAATCTCAACTTTTCTGTTTGGACTGGAATTTGTAGGCTTGATATCTCCTCTTGAGCTGGTTATTTGCTCTGGTTTATATGTTCCTGGTTAAATAGCATGGATGGACGTGTTAGGGACGAGTACTGGAAAGTCGCTGCTAGGGATTTCTTAAGTATGTACAACTCTGGAAGTGCAGAGACTGCTTCCTCACTCTCCTGTTCTAGGAGCAGTTGTTACACACTCTCTTACATTTTTGCAGATAAAGAAACTTAATTTGGGTGTTACAATTGTCTTGAAGAGAATGCTGTGGAAAGCGAATATACGTTCCTAAGTATTGTATGTATTGTAATGACTCATACTTAGCAAAAGACTCTGGATTGCATCAATCCTGCATAGCTGTTGTTAAACTTTTATTTCTTTTCCCTGATATTTTAGATTTTTAGCAGCTGTCAGTAATTGTGTGGTTGAACAGTTTGAATGCTAGTTGGAAACAGGTGGTGCATGCTCTAAATACCTTGAGATACAGACAATGTTGTCATTGAAAATGTAGGTATTCGTGTCAGCCTATCTGGATTTCGTTTTAGCAGAACTTTGATATTCTTTGCTGTGGAGAAAGCATTCCAAAATGAACTTAGGAGTAAAATGTTGCTGAGACATCAGTTCATTATAGATGGCTAAGCCTGTACAAGACCAGCATACAATTTGCTGGCTTAATTGTAGAGGGTATGGATTAAACCAGCAGCAGAATGTCATGACTCTTAGCTGAAAGACAGCTTTGTATGAACCATTTCATTTAGTATTCTGTGATTCCCACCCAGAATATTCCTATGTTCACTGAATGTGGCATGTCTATTAACTTAGAGATATACTTGCATAACACAGTGAGATCTTTTACAAGCAGACACTTTGCAAAGGCTTAAACTTCAGGCAGGATCTGTTATTGTGCAGATTATTTGGATAGTAAAAACATCCAGTTTGCGATAGCTTATCCTGTGGTGTAGCATTACTTTTGGGTCTTATATCTGTTTGCAAATTGAACCTTGTAGACTTGCAGCTAAAAGTGCATAGTTTTGGGTGCACTGTAATCTAAGACTTTAGAGAAGAGGAATCAAATTGAGGCAATTGATTGGGCCTCCTTAATTAAATCTGTGGCTGAAACACCCTTATAATTAAATCTTTTTAAGGTATTATCCATATCTCTGTAAATTGTTGTACTGCCTAATCTATTCAGTTGGGTAAATGAGGGTTGATTCAGACCTTTCTCTTAAGCAAAGTCCCTAGACCGTTAAGATAGCTAAAATAAATTTAGACATTTGGTTTTCATTAGTGTTGTAACTGAAACAAAAACATTTTAATGACTGATCCCAGAGTATTTTGAAGTTTGTGTGACTTTGCTGGGGAAGGTATTTAAACTGTAGTATCAGTTGCAAGTTGGCCATAGGCCAGTTTTTCGAAGCTGTTTCAAAGCAAGATGTTGGGTTTCCAGAGTGTTAAGAAAGAGGAAAACTTTGAGAGGGCAGAAGCAGTGGAAGGTAGTTACAGTAAAATTTGCACTAATGAAATGAAATTATCTGCTAAAAGGAGACAGTGACAATGTTCATGCCATACTACAGTTTACTGTTTTGTGAAAGAGCTGTTAGAGTTATCTGAGAAGAGATACAAATCTGGGCTTTAATGCTTATATTGATATAAGAATTAACTACCCAAGGAATCAGTGGGCTTACAAGACCTAATTTGAAAAATACTTCTGGGGAATAATATTTGAATTGGTCTTGGGGGAGGGTGGCAATAAATGCTGATAAAAATTAGCATGTGGACTTGGTCTTTGACAAATAAAATATTAATCTATAGCTTTACATTCATGGGAGATGCTGGAGACTGTTAAAGTGCTGTAAGATGAGGATTGCGTATTCTGTATCATGCTGTAATTACAATAATGTCTCATGGAAAACCTGCTGAAGTTGTTGAAACATTCTGAGTGATCAGGGATCATTTAGGGATCCAGGGACTGGATATCCAGGGCTTCATCATGTCCAAACTGGACCCTTGTGTTTGCTGCTTGGCCTGGGTAGACAGAATGCCAGTAGTAGTGTTTGCCAGAGTAATCTTAGGTTTTGGTGTCTCTATTTTTTATTTACTTTTTTTTCCTTGGAGGTGATTTGGGATTAACTGGCAATTAGAAAAAGACCAGATTACTTCATTTAGGCTATTAGAAATTGATAGTGGTTTGAGCAAGGGCAAACTAGCACTTCTGGCAAAAAAATACTGCTCAGATGGAATTACTGAATTGTCTGTCTGAACAGGTGCAGATTTTGATGGATTCATCTGCACAGTATAACCTCAGTTATACAGTGATTTAGCTGTAACTGACTGATGAAAACAAAGTGTTCCCACAGAAATCCACCTGTGATAAGCAAGAAGCAGTGATATCAGAGTGACTGGAAGTCTAGGTAGCTTCTGAGAGTTTCATCCTTATTTTGCAATTGATATGTTTGTACTTGATTTTATATATTGACTTTTTAGGAATAATGTTCCTATGTAGAATGTGTATAGCTAAGCTGAATTTAAGTAAATTATTGTTGTATCTTCTGCAACTATTATGTTGTGTGTGTGTTCTGTTATTTCAATTTACAGTATCTCGTGTACAATATATACTTTTTTCATTGGCTTTCTAAGGATTCTTTAACTTCTTTTGGTACATTATGAACAGAAATATAGCATTTTACAACAAATTTTACCCAAAGTAGTAAAGTGGGCCTCAGTCTTTTTAAGAGACTGTTCAGTACATATCATGGAAGTTTTATTTGAATGCCTGAATTAAAAGTTTTTATAAATGTGAAATAATGCAGAGTTGCTGCTTTTCTAGGAAGAGTCTGAAAGGCGGTATGGCTTTCCTTTTCTCCCGTATTCTCTCTGGGATATTTCTTTTGTGATTTCACTATTGGGATATTCTAGGTGAATTGTTTTGTCTACTAAAGCTTGTAGGAAATAGATGCAATTCTGAGACTGAATTAAAGGAATGGCCCATTTCTCATGTGTGTGCAGTGCTGAAAACATTGTGTGCTTACACTTTCATGTTCTGTGAATGGAAATAATGGAAGAGATGCAAATGCAGGTTTACTTTGGTACCTATAGACATGGGTTAGAAATCTGATACCATATTCATTTTGTTGACTTCTTTTTGCTAGGCCATGTAAGTTATCTGACCACAGGATCATAATAAAGATAAAGACTTTTACTATCTCCTGTGGTTAAGCTGAGGACACCTTGCTCGAGCTGAAGATTTTTGGTAGTACTATTGTGTGTTGTTCAACACATGAGGGGAATTTGAATACTGAAGGACTGCATAGTTTGTCATAATTCAGTGTAAGGAAGGTACCTTCATTTTCTGATCATGAAATGCTATAAAACTCATATAGTTGATACTGTGCTTTGAAACTGCTTCAGCCAGACTTCTTTATATCTCCTCCCATCCTAATAGTCATTGGAGGTTTTTGAAATACTATTATTTCTAGAAGATTTAATTTTAGAACTTAATTTCTTGAGAAGACTTAGTTGAGATTTCTTATTGTTTGGTAGCACAATCTTGATACTGAAAGCAGACATTACCTTGATGCTGGTACTAACATGAAAAACATCAGATCTACCCTCAGATGTGAAAAGCCTTTTTAATAAGGCGAGAGCTGTCCAGTACCACTTTTATACCAGTTTATTCATTACTTTGTTTTAATATTCTGGTAGTTTGAGTAGAGATGAGATAGAGATGGCAGAGCAGTAAGCATTAATAGTAGTGAGAGCCTGAAAGAAGTTAAGTCCCTATTTGAACAAGGCCTGTCAGAATGCCAGGTGTGTAGGGGATGCTCTTGCAACCATAGAGGAAAAGAATAAGCAGGAAGAAAGTGAGTGCACCATTAAAAAGCTGGAGGAAAAGTATATTTAAGAAGAATGAAGAAAGAAAGTACATGGGATGTCTGGGGAGAAGTAGCAACAGAAAATAAGATCTGTCCTCGACAGAGACATTTAAAGAATATAGAAATGGCTGTGTTGAATTTGACTTGTAATCTGGCTGCTTCCTGCGTCATAGCTGGTGTCAGCTACTGCCAGAAGATTCAGACGCTGTGGAAAGTGCTGTGGTAGGTAGTTGGGAGAATCTGTCTGCTGGGGCAGTCCGCTTCATAGTTTAGGAGAGAGCTCATCATGGATAAGCTTGGCTGTTTAAATGGTTAAAGGACCTAGTCAGTGCTAGTCATCCAGGCTCTCTTTAGAATAAAGGAAGAGAGACTTGCACCTTTAAAATGTCATTTTCAAAGACAGCATTAAGACAAATGTTTCAGCAAGCAGCTAAAAAGCTTCCTCTTCTGAAGGTGAAGTTGCACACTGCGCTAAGCCAGTGCGATAGCCTTGTCTCTGCACCAGCTCTGGCGTGCGTCGGGTCTACCTTTGAGTCAGCTTGCCTCGCCAACCAGGCAGAAATATAACCTAGTGTGAGGGGGCTCGGGGGAGAAAGGTTTTCCGTGGTCTTTGCCAATAGAAGCAGCTCAGTTCAGGGGCTGAAAAGCACCAGGGCTGGTGGGGCAGGGATGGGGCTGGAACCTTATCGTAAGGAATCTTACTACCTTAGAGAGGGTGAGGTTATTTGTTATGGTTTGTGCCAGAGACATGAACAGTTTAGCATCTTAAACATCAGATTTTTATCTCTCTGCCAAGAGTCTTTCCATTGGCATTACTAGTGTGAGCAGCTAGATGTTCTTGTCAAGCATAACAATTTGCAGTGCACTAGATCTTGCTGTATTCCATGTTTAGTATCACGTGACAGTGAATTCTAAAGGCTCATTGATTTCAAAGATATTAAGGTGCCAAATTTAGATTTTTGTTGAATGCTGTCTTGTCATGAGCGGACAACTTGCTTTACTTCTGTTGTATTTCTCTCCACTGTTAGACTGCAACTGGGAACAATATTCTTTCTAATGAGACTTCTGTGTGTGGAGCTCCAGTAAGAGAAACAACAACTGGCTGTAATAAGGGTTTGTTCTTTCTCCTGCTTTGATTTCTGCATGCCAAAATCTTGGTGGCTTCATCCAGCTGCATCTTCCTCATAGGACATGAGGTGTGGGGAAGAAAATGAAGGTGCTGGTCGCAAATGCATGAGGTGCAGGCAGCTGAGGGGGAAATGATGTAAGGTGGGAATATAACATGCAAATCTCATGAATGTATGAGACTTCTTACCTCTTTGAGACAATGAGGACAGAAATTCCTGATTCTGGCTGACTTCTCTGTGCAGTTATTCTCCATATGTGGGTGGGATGGAAGTTGGGTAGAAGCTATGGAGGATGAGGTCCTGCGGTAGGGGAGGGTGTGCCTTGAAGATTGTATCAATGCCTAGCTTAAGCACTGATCATGTCCTTGGAAGCAAAATAATTTCCGTGGGATTCATGGGTTTGTTGAGTTAGGGGTTTTTTTCCTCCTTCTGTTTGCTTTGTTGCTTGGAAAAGTAATGTAGTGAAGTCTGGAGGTGACTGTAGGAACGTTTACTTGAAATTTCAAATGGTTTTTTTCATTTGACAAAAGGAAAAATACAGCTGTCTGGGTGAAGGTACTGGCACAGTTTTTCTATGGAAATGGAAAACGTATGGGGTTTTTTGGTGAAACTTGCAAATAAAACTTGCATGTATGTGCTTTCCTGCTTCTTGTGTTCACATTACCCAGTTAACATCTTTAAAGGACAGTGACTGAATAGCAGGCTAGGAATACTTAGTTTCTACATTTCCAAGCAAAACAATACAACGGTACCTACAGATTAGAAATTTTTTCTCTCGCTGGTCTGATAGCTGCTTGTACTTGACAGTTCTTTCTGAGTAGCAGTTTTCATTTGTGACTCTTGCTGTTTGCATCACAGTCCAGTGAAAAGACAAGAGGCAATGGGTACCAATTGAAATACAAGAAATTGTATTTAAAAAATAAGGGGAAGAAAGTTCTTTCACTGTGAGGATGATTGAATGCTGGAACAGGTTGCCCAGAGTGCCTTGCTGTCTGTGCCCATCTATGTTGATTTATTGTGTGTCCTTCATGTATGCCATGGCAGTTTTAATCATTTAATTGCGAAGCATTACTATGATAGGGGAAAACAGTGTCCAGCTTTAACAACGTCTACAAATGTATTTGCTTTATATTAATGCAAAAATTGCAGTTCTTAGAAGTATGAGGTGGAGTAGAAGAAGCATAGTTTATTTCGAAATCGGAAAATCTGGCTATATGGTTGCAGAATTGATATTGTAGAGATAGAGCCTCTGCCATATATAAAAATTATCTTAAAAATATATATCTTGGACTCCAAATGTGAAATTTTACTCAAGCAGTAAAAAAAAAAAAACTTTCATAGCTAAGAATGTATGGTTCAAACAACTTCTAGGGTAAACATTCTGCATAGTTGTCCATCTTTTAGCAGTCATACTTTTCTCTGAAGAATCAGATATTTTGTGATTTTTGAAGATTGGGAAATCCATTATCTTGTGGATTGACTCAACATAATCATTCCTATGTTTCAATCACAGAAATGTAAATACCTGCAGTTGTATCTAGAGCAGTGTATAATATTGTAGCTAAGTTCTACAAGAGGACTGACTTCATGAGCTGTAGAAAACAGTAATGCCTTTTCTAATCCATAAATAAGTTCGCTTCAGTATCATTGCTAATGGTTTCTCATAACTTGATAAATGTTGAAGTGTGTCATTTCTGTACCGATTTACATGTAATTTCTCTTACAGTAGGTGCATACCTGTCTAAAAAGGTGCAAACCAAACTAACCTGACTCTGAAATCCTCAAGAAAAAGGACTTCTGGCCATCTTCTGGAGGAGAAGATTCTTGAGTTTTGTTTTTCTTACTGAACTTTCACTTTCAGTGGCCCACTGCTGCCATTGATGACATCAAAGATTCCAGAAACAAAATTTTAACATGATTAACCCGAGGTATTAAGCAGAGATTAAGTTAAAATTTCTTAAGCGTTCTTGGTTCATGGAAAGCAGAGCAAATCAGCAGACTCTGAAATAGCAGTCAGTCTGCCTCAAAGTTTTAAGCTAGGAGTGGGAGTGCTGGAATGCCAGATTTCTGCCTCCACCCTGACTTTTCTGTTACTTTTTGAGATTTTGTACTGCACTTTTTCAGGGAAAGGTCATGAGTAGGAACATAGTCCTCTGCTGTTCCTGAGAGCTCAAAGTTCTCTACAAAGGGAGAGTGAGTGGAGTGATAAACTGCTTTCTCTTTCCATTACCTCATCCTTCCACCTCCTTGTTTTTTCAGTATAAGGCAGTGTTGCAGACGCTACTTCTTTTGCACAATCTTGTAGCAGCCTGATAGTCAAATGCATGTTATAATGAATTAGTGCAAGAAGCCTGATTTTCACTCGTGCTGTGCTGTAAAAGGAAAGTGTACATTTACTATGTTGCTGCTTAGCTTAACAATTGCAAGAGAAAGTGACATTGATGTTAGTCTTTTAATTTCTCGAAGCTGTATGAGTAGCTTTCCAAAGCTTGTTATGGGCAGAGGTGGCAGTGACAACCACCTCACTACCTGCATTTACTTTCCACCCCATCCAGCTTTGCTGCAGTCTATAAGAGCATGTCCTGCCTGGGGAAGGGAGGAGAGTTCCTCAAATGCATTTCAGCTCTGCGAGATATTTAGTGGCAACAGCTGCTTCCATCTGTGTGCATGTGCAGGAAGAGTTGCTCAGCTGAACAGAAGGCATTCTCTTTTGATTGTGGTATGCATAATGCTGGCATATGTTCTCAGTTTGTAAATCTGCAAAATAGGACACATTTTTTCTGAAGCTTATTGAACAAAATATGACTGAAAAAGAGTGTATGTATTTCTATTTTAAAAAAAAACCCAAACAAAAGCAAAAAACCACCCTGAATCCTGTTGTGGTAATTTGAAGACATAACATATTTGGTCATCTATCTAAATTTTCTGTTGTAAGACGGATATGTTATTTTCTTTCTTTGTGTATTCCTTCTTGCAAATGAAGTATTGCCTTCTGCTAGGTCTCCAGAGAAGGAGCCAGGGCTTTTGGCTTGTACTCCCAGTTGTGACAATGCACCTAGACTCTATTTGCAGCTGGCTGACATCATCTCAGGCAAAGTTTCAATTCACTGAGCCTGTGCACCTCAGTCCACAAAATGTATTTTCATTGCAAATCTGTCTGTTTGGGCATTGGGATGTAGTCATCATAAATACAGAATTGCAGATTTGTTTATAAAAAAAAATGAAAACAAAAAACTGAGGAGTATGAATTCTATTTTAGGATAAAGACAAGTGCATTTCCCCTTCTTCTAAAAAGTCTGGATCTTGCATAATAGCTGTAACTCCTTTTTGCCGAAATAGTGGTCAGTTGCCCTACTAATGTCAGCTACTATTTTGCAGCACCAGGTAACTTGAAGCCCAGCAGCCAATTCTTCTCTCTGGTACTGCAATTTAAGCATTTGCTTCTCTTGTGCTTGCAGGCTGAAGGGAAGGAGTGGTCTAAGTCCAACTTTTGCGTCAGACAAATGGGATAAAATTAATATATTGGCAGCTTTTGTGGAGAGGAGTTGCGACCTGGAAATCTTTTGAGGGAGTCGGTGAGCATGAGGGAAGAGTTTATTAGGAATAATCAATGTTTGGGACAATCCCAGCAACGTAATATATGTGTGGCACAAAGCAGTGTTTTCTCTTGATTGCAGAAGCTTGGAGTTTGAAAGTAGAAAATTAGCAGAAGAAGAAAATTAGACAGAAGAAAGAAGCTGAGATGTTGGCACACACGATATATCAACAGAAGTAGTATCACGTGGGATGTGAACTGGAGCGGAGACATTAGACACATGCTTCTGAATTCAAACACGACGAGTTCAGGTGCGGTTCTACCGAAGGTCAGCTAGAGAGAAGACAAACTGGATTTGCAGTACCCTGCAGTTGGCACAGAAAGATTAGGAACCATGGCATAACTAATGTTTAAAACCATTCTAATTATGTTGAGGTATTCGGAGCCAACAGCTAAGTTCTCCTGCTTGGAAAGAAGTATTTGTATACGGGCATAAATAACGTTAATTGAAAATTGGACCTGCTTAAATATTCTGTCAGTCTGTTGTTGTGTTTCTTGTAGAGTACAGATTCTTTTAAAAATATGTATTTTATTCAAATGCTGTTTAAAGTACTGACTTTCCCCTTCTGCAATACTGTATGTTCCAGTGATCAGTATAGACACGTTCCACTTTGAAGTGGTCTGTACTTAATTACCTTGTTGAAATTCCAAGCAGAGCTCCATTTAATTTACACTGAAGATTTCTTCCTGCCCTCATAAGGCTAATCAGTTCAGACTCTGTTTATTTTCAGTCCAGGTGCAACTATTGCTTTTTAACTCTTGCAAACTTTAATAAAGATTGGATTTCATAGAAAAAATATTTAGAAAGTGTTAATTGGCATGATACTCTGATACTGATAATGAGAAACTTTGTTCTGATCTCCCTCTTAAGTATCCTTTGCAGAGATGTGATCTTGGCAAGTGAGCACAAATAGTTTGTGCAAGTTAATTTTCCACCTCACGTAAAGAACATATAAACATGAGAGCATATTCCTGACATAAATCAGGTTTTAAGAGTATTAGAAATCTGCCATCAGCTTGCACACAAATATTTGCCTTTTGGTTACTTAAATTATACAGATTTGATTACATTTCGCGTACTGAGTAAGGTACTTTATATTCATATAGTAGGTAAGATCAGCATGATGCTTACGGTTTCTTGGACTGCTAATTCATGTAGCTTTCTGCACGCAGTGCAAAATGCATAGTATTTATGCAATATGCTTGGGAGTCTTCTGACCTGGTGGTAATCTTCAAGGTGTGCTAAAATAATTTGAGGCCATTCTTGAAAGCAAGTCTGATCCCTTCTCATCACTCCTGAGGTTTCTACTGAGTAAAAGCTTTCTGCTGTGGAGAAGTGAGATTTCTATAAAACAAAACAAAAAAAAAAAAAAATTGATGGTTTACTGCAATGGAAACAGGTTCCAGTGTGCCTAGAAATTCTTGACTCTGAGACCATCAGTTCTGAAATTAAGCCTTCCATTCCATTCACATGAGCAGTGAAAAAGCTGTCTGATAACTTTTTTTAGTGGATACTGCCTGAAGCTGTCTATCAACTAGCATGTTAGAGAACTTCATTTCTTGCTACTGATAGCTAAGCTGTATTGTTACTTTCTGAACCATTCTGCGTGAAGTATATTTAGTGTTTTGATATCTCATAAGTTCTCAATCCTTTTTGTCGGGTTAAAAAGCCATTTAAAATTTTCCTTATTTTTAATACTCAGAATTTTATAAGTATTTAGCTATTTGTTGATAGTTGCTCTGTTTTGTTGGTAATGTATAAACTTAAATACAGAGAGTAGATACCATCCTCTTTCACTTTTTTGAGACTTGAAAATTTTTGCTTGACGATACTGTAGATGAAATAATAAATCCATACCAGTTACCTTTTAGAGAGAAGGAGGATGTGATGTTATGCCTACTAATCTTGTTATGTAAAAATCATATCTTGGTCTAAAAGCCCCAAGTTAAACATGGTTTTGACAAGAAGTCATCATCTGGGAAAAGTAGAAGCTAGATTTTAATTGGATTAGACAAACTAAAAGAAAGGGTTACTGGTGAAGCAGCACAAAAGGGAAAAAAAAAATCGGTGTCAACCTGTTTTAACAGAGGGGTTTGCAGAAAAATTTTAAGGACTCATAAAGATGTTGGGCTGGTAGTACTTGGACTCCCTGGATAACAGTAGGGTGAAGTTACTTGTAGCTCTGTGGCTGGCTCAAAAACAGCAAAAGTATATGGGACTCTTCTGTTGAAACTCTAGTGATATGACTGGTTCAGGTGAATAATCAACAAAGTACGTGAAGAGAATGACTGCAGCCTTAAACTCTCTTCTGTTCAGAGAAAAGCTGTGCTACTTCTAGGCAGCCAGGTAGTCACTACTCGGAAACAATTCAAGTCTACAAAGACTCTGTAAGAAAGCTAATAGATGCCTCCAGATGCTACCAGCCAGAAGCTTTCAGAAACGGAAAATGTCCATTTTTACCTTCCTAGTCTAAGAACCCTCTGTTTTTCCAGATTGACACGTGGGGAAATTGATGTGACTGTCATTTCCAGGTAATGGAAATTATCCTTGCATCTCATTGCTTTAGGTGACTTCTCCAAGACAGTGATGTTTTGTTAGTAACCTACACAGCTTACAGCCAACTGCTGCATCCCTACTGCCACGAATATCTCCAGCCAGTGTACCTCTGTCTCATTAGTTAGAGGATCCAGCCAACACTCTGCTGCTCTAACTCATGACACGATATCCGGATATAAGGACATCTGTACTGAAGAGTTGTAGGAAGTTGAAGGTAGCTGAAGGCAGCAACGTTCAGCAGGCAGAGAAACTGTGCTCCTGCCAGCTTGTTCAGATGGCAAGTTCACTTCATGTTGCCTAGAATAGAGAGAGCCTGTTACAAATGGGAGAATGGAGCTGAGAGCTGCTGTTGGGAGTGGACTGAAATTGTCCAAGCCAGGACGTGCAGCTGTCCTAGCTGGGTGGCGTAGCAGTACAGGGGGAGCAACAGAGACCCTTCGTTTTTACATTCCTGGAGACAAAATGCTTACATAACTGGTAAGTTGACTTATCAAAATTATGTGCACCCATGTTTCTGTCTTGTTCTAAGAGTTTATTAAAAGCTTTGTTTCTCTTCTCTTCCCTGCCCTCTCCCCCCACCACATACAGTGCGTTGTATGAGGGGAAGGGGAGGGAGAATCTGCCTTGACAAAGGAATTTCTAAAGCTCATCTTAAGCTTTTCCCATGCAAAAAGCATAATCAGTCAGGAGTGGACAAAAGTTCATGCTAACACAAACAAGATGCTGAAGTGGGATGCAGAATGTTGCATGTGAGAGCAGTCTTCTCAACACATGCACACAGTGAATCAGCAGTGCATAGGTAGCAGATGACAGCAGTGTCATGGGATTTCATAGAACTGCACGTCATACACTAAGATTTATGACCTAAGATGTCTCGGTGTTTTAAGGCTATTTCTAGTGTGCAAAAAACATGTACAGGTTTGCACGGTGAAATGGTTAATACATTTGCTGTGCTAACTCTTCTCAGGACAGTGAACTTTCATGTACAGCAGTTGAGAGGCACAACCTCACTCCATATACAGACTTAACTTTCCATTTTTGGAAACTAAAGTTATGTGTATTTGCATGTATCTCTGTGCTACCTCTGTCTCTTGATGTGTTATATTTGTTCTGCTTATGAGTTTTCAAGTAGAACAGCTGTAAAAGACTTCTGCTTGCTTGGAATCCATTGTGGATGGCACGGAATGTAGGAAGGAAGGGACATCAGTATTGCCCAGTAAGCTGTGACAGTGAATGCCTGATAATCTTAATACTTTCCAGTGATTGTACTGATTGAACCAGCAAAATCTGTCCACAAATATTGTGACATCTCTTAAACTGATAAGTCAACTTTTGACCTGTGACAGGCTGCTTTGGGGATTTTCACTTCTTTTCATTTTTTTCCTTTAAAGGAGGGAAGGAGGATTTTTATCATTGTTATTATCAGCCTATATTTTGGCCAGATCCTCGGGTTCCAACCTGATGATGATGTACAGTCTCTCTGCTCTTCTGTGATATTACTCTGGTCCTTAGGCAGATTCACCAGCTTCAAGTCCTTCAATTAATCGAAAAGGCCAAAAGAAAGGATATACTTTCAAAGGCATGGTATTTCCAGCAATGCTGGGTGTTTGAGCCCTTCACATTAAGGGCAGGTTGAGGTCCTGCTTTGTCATGTGTCTTTTAGCTTTTATTTGTCTGATCTGAATCTCTACCTGGTTCTGACTTATTCTTGTGGCCTTATTGAGAGGCTCTCCTGTAGTTGATGAGTTTTGGCATGCCAGTTCTGGTTTTTCCTGCTGACCTCCCATCACAAATCCACAGCAGATATCTGAGCTTCTGGCTAGGAAGCCACATTTTGGATGCTGAAGGGTGATATACAGCTTGGCGTCTGTTTTGTTCTGTATAGGTAGTAGTGTGGGGAACCTCGTGGAACCAGGTGCTCAGAATATGAGATACCTGTGTACAAATAGTGGTAGTGGTTGGGCAAACACCCTCTAAGTGTCTAAGCATAGCGTAGTAAAAGCATGGCTTTAGTTAAAACACTATGATTCCTTCCTAGACAAGAGTTTGTTTGCAGCGTATTCTCCATTCAGTTCTCTTGATGTTTAGGTTTTTTTCATGTGTCAAAACACCAGTGCTCAATTCAGCTATGTAACTCTCATTGCTTGGATTTTTTTCTACCTGCATGAGACTTTATTGCTTTTAAAAGTATTTTTAAAAGGAACACTTTCTATGGCACTTTAACCCAATATTCTGTTTGATTATGTCATGAATAATTAAGATAATTTTCTTATAGTATCAGTAATAGTGTCGGTATACGAGTTTTGACATTTATTTCTTCTGTGGTGAATACACTTTTAGAAAGAAGTCTTTAGCAGTTTTTCAGTACACTGCTCTAAAATATATCTGTGTCATTTTTTTCCTGACTTTGCTGTTGGAAATGCAAAATATGTAGATACCTGAACTGCATTCCATAAATGACCTACTAGCAGGCAAGAGGATTTCCTCTTCGGTGCTGCAGTTCATTAGAGCTGTAAACAGAAATGCTGCAAAAGTGTACTGTGGGCATGTGATGAGAGATTTCTGATAACCTCAAGGCTGGCTCCCAAATGATCTTATTAATTCTGTGAGTAATCCGGGGAAAATCAGTAGGGTTCTTTGACTTTTGCCCTCCGAGGCTGCAGTTTTTACAGCTTGGAGCAGCTATTAGTAACAATGGCTCTCAAAGTGTAATTTAAAAAACCCCAGGAAATGTGTTCCTGTTTTTCTTTCTGATGCAGTTAGAACTGACAACTCCTCTTCCTTTAGCGCCTAATTCAGTGTGCTGCTGTTCCTGGAAACCTGTCTGGAATGTTATAATGAAGTTTTTCACTTGGCTGAAGTACATCAAATGTAATACATGAGCCTGGTTTCCAGTGGAGACTTCATTCTGCGTGCAGTCAGCTGTTTCTCATGAGTCACACGGTTGGCTGGGTGAGGAAGGAAAGGGTCACTTTGTGCAGGCTCTGGGAAGTTCGTGATTTTATTTCTGCTATATCGCAAAGGCTTCTGTTACAGTTGCCAGCTCATTTGTGTTTAAGGTAACTAATCCAGGACCAGAAAGTGACATCTTTTCTAGCTCTTAGTGACAATTAAAGCATCGATTAAAACTTAGACTGTAGGAAATCTGGACCTAAAGTGTCATGTTTTGCGATAGTGGATGGAAGAAAAGTGCAGTAACTATTTGCATCTGTTCTTGTGAATACATTCTCTTTTTTGTCTAGCTTGAAGTTTTTTCCCTCTGTTTCGTTTTGAGAATTGTTTTCAGTATCATTATCTTATCTTGAGGAGTAACACAAAGAGCTATTTCCAATTGCTTTTCTCCTCATGCAGAGTCTTGCAGAACAAACTAGGCTACCTCTTTCTAGGTGCCTTTTCTCCTCCTGTTCATCTTGCCTCCACTCCCAAGAGTTGACATCACACAGTCTGAGTTGCGGAGGGCAAGATTCCTGAGAATATCAGATGTCAACTGTTTTGAAAGGCTTGTATCTGTGGCCTGGTGTCTGGATGTTACTTACGTATATAACTTAACTACATATATAAACATTTCCCATTTTAAGACTGTTCCCTACTATGCAAATTAACCTTGGCTGTTCTTTAGAACTGTTGCTTTTTAAAACTGCTTTTCAGCTTACGGTAGGCATGCTTAGCTTGCTGTTCTGTGTTAGCAGTGTATTTCTTTGACTCATATCCATGTAACTTTGACACTATTGTGGTTTTCCAGTTTGGCTAGCTGCCTTATGTCTCTGCTTTTGAATCAGATTTGGTTAAAGTATACCCTTTCAAACCAGGTAAATGGGAAAGCACATAATTTGATGCAACAAAGAGTTCTAAAAAGTTTGATCTACTCTTCAGTAATATTTAACCTTTGGTTACTGCAGTGAGGAGATTATGAAATGTTTATTTTCTTTTTCAGCTTTTTAAAATTTTCTGGTAATTACTAGTTTTGAAGCCAGGAGCTGTGTTACTCAATGCATCAAACAAGTATATAATATTATTGCGATTAAACCTGTCTTTGTAAATTTTTCCATTGTTTGGTATCTGTTAAGTGTAATAATATTAACCAGCTATAATGAATATTATGACTTTTCAGGATTATAATGTGACTTTGGTATTATTTTTGTTATCAACTTAGAAAAATCATAAAATCCATTAATGCATTAGGAAGCGTGTTTTTTTTCTCCAGATAGTTTTGATAAGAAAAGCTACCTTCTATAGCTTGCTTGTGAACTAGATAAATTGAGAGTTCATATTTGATTTTTTTTTTTTCCTAGTAGTTTTCTTTCAATTATCTGTCACTGTTCTTCAGAGACTGAAAGATAACAACAATGTCTTCATGTCTGATTTCAGGCAAAGGCAAATACAAGTTAACCAGTGTGTTGTATTTACATCCCAGGACCAGGCCATAGGAAACATCTCACTCACACTCTTTTATGTATAGTATATGTAGTATGGCTGTTGATGGCATTTAGGCTTGTTCTGCTGCTGCTCACTCTTTCTAGTTAAAAGAATGAGGTCAGTCTTATAAAATAGTTTCTTAAATACTGTTAGAAACATGTTAAAGTATGTAAGAATTATTTCCAAATTATGGTTAGTGACATACAACACACCTTGGCTTACCTGTGTTGTAAATTAGATTCATGATATTTTCAGGGTTTAGATAATCAGAGGAGATATAGCATTTTAAGTGTTTCATGATTATCAGTTATTTTGAATTCTGGTACTCTCAACTGATCACAGATCCATTGCAGATGGGCTTGGGTAATGTGCCTTTATTCCTTCAGTAAGCATATAGGGCCGGCTTCTAACTGTTCAGCTATGAGTTTTAAATGGTAGAGGTAAAGAATCGGTTTGTTTTTCCTTCTTATGACTTCTAAAGCAGCTTTTATAAGTGTAAAGAGAAGTTAAGGAAAAATAAGTACTGACAATTTGTCAGTATCCACTGTTATTTTTAAAGTTCTAGCAGTGATTTTCAGTATTTTCTTAGAAAGATAGGGTCTTTGGTGCTAAATAGCTAGTGTTTGTTCAGTGGTCTTTTGACAGTTTAAAGCATTGACTGGCTTGACCTGAAAATGGTGAAATGTAACTGTACTGTAACTTGTCAGTTGAGTAAAAATCATTTAGAAAGGGTTTTCTGAAATATTTTCTTGAAGTCATTTTGTAAAAGCAAAATAATTTTAATGATTACTTTGTATATTACGGTTTCTCACCAATCTTAAGAATAAAATTTCTGATTTAATCTTCCAACTGTTTCCCTTAGGAGGATAAATAGCTTTGAAATAGTATTAGCCTAAATTGGCAAACTCGAGACATGCCTCATCAATGAGCTTTTTGGTGCCTGACCACTTCAGTGTTGTGGAAGGGGCAAACGCAGTGCAGGTCACTGGAATGGTTAAAAGGTGAAACTGGCTAATGGAGTCTGTAGAACCTGTGTGCCCACAGAAACTTCTTGGCTATGTGTTAAAACTGTCTTGCACATCTAAACTTCTTGCAATGATAGATAGTGTTTATGCAGATAGGTATTCTACACAGCAAGACTGCCTGCAGGACAGATGCCGAGATTTCGCCTTTCCTACCTAGACTGCTGCTTCTAGAAATTAATCTTCTGAGTTTCTGGTTCTGCTGATTCAGAACATTTTGTAATTAAGAAAATTCAGGAACAGAAGAGATATTATAAAAATAAAAGCAGATGATGAGAAAGAAGCAAAGGTCTATAAGAAAAAGAGAGAAATAGTGTTGTACCTGGAGCATAAGGAGAGACAGTTATTGGTAGACTGGCATAGCTGTGTGAAATGGGTTTGGTTTTAACAATACCCTTGAAGTATTTTTTCTGGTTTTATAGAAATTGTGATTTGTTCTTAATTATTTTGCTCCCTTAGACTTAAAAGCAGATTTTGGCAGCCTCTGCTTTCTTTCCTCTTCCCCTATTTGCTTGTCTGGTGTTCTTAAGGAATTCTGGAATATATGGGCATGATGATCTCATTTAGTTTCTTATTCTCTAGCTTTTCAGCAGCCATAAGGGGGGTGAATCCAACTTTATCAGATGAAGTATACACACAAAGAAATGTTTGCTTTGATAACGAAAGAGCCTCAGTACTCAAAAAGATTTTCTGGAAGGGTTTCCTTCTAGTGAGAGTGCATAACTTGACAACTTTAAAAAAAAATACTGTAATACATTGATAATTTTATTCACAGCTTCAGCTAAGATGGCATCATCAATGGCTTTAGCGGGTTTTAATTAGTCCTCTGTTCTGTTGCCATGAGAGGAATAAATGCCTTGGCAACAGATTTCTGTTAAGTAAGAGAATTTAACTTAGCGTGTGCTTACAAAAAGAAGAAAAGGAAAACTGCTTTTGTCTCAGATTACTCCACAGCATCTTCTATGTTCACATCTCCTTTAGATTTACTGTAGATTAACTTGTTAGATGATGGGTTTGATTCTATAAATAAATAGAATATGGAGCATTTCTCTTGTAGATCACTTTGATGAATGCATGTGATGCCAGCAAAGACCAAGCTGGCTTCCCACTTTGGTAGCACTGGCTGAGCTGTGCCTGCAGAAACTCCACAACATTCACTAGCCATAAAACTGGCACTTGTTTTCCTTTTTCATGTTGTTTAATGCTTGCATTTTGTCTTTTCCTAGGTTTTTTGATTCAGCTTTTACTGAATCCTTATCTATAATGACAATTTAATTTTTTGGAAGATAAATTGAAGTGGCGTATACAGGAAAAGAACTTTTCAACAGCATAGTGCTAGGTATTTACAGATATGGATGCAATTTTATCACTTCTACACTTTATGAAAAATGTAAATCTGCAGTTCTCTAACGAATGTTTATTAATACCTTTAATGTTTATCACTGTACATGCGGAAAGTATACATAATCCCTCTGTTAGAAAGACCCTTCAATTTAAATTTATTAAAGATTACTTTACCCTGTCATGAACAAAGTGTCCCCTAAATCCAGTTCCCTCCCATGAAAGCGTGAGAATTTCTCTACTACTTGGAGTCTGTGCAAATCATCTGCACTACAAAAGAACCCCAGCTTCTTCCATTTTAGGAATCTGGGAAGGGTAAATATTTAGAAGTGCTGGCATAACAATAGCAGAAGTAGAAGGAAATTAAAGTTTGGGATCCAGTGCTGAGACACATTTGGCTTGAACTGTGGTTGGAAAAAAGAAAAGCTCTTTAGTAAACTGGTGAAAGGTTATGATTTTCCTTTTTTGGAGTAAGGAATAAGCAGAAATCTATGTAGAAGAAACTACCCAGTTTCACAGACAAGAAGTCTCAGTTTTGAAAATGTAGCCTTTTTGTTCTTATATAGGTTTTCTGCTTTTTCTGTCAGACTGGAGTATGTTGTTCAGTTACTCTCTGACAGGTTGCAGGAACTAGTATTTCACTGAATGAAGACTAACACTGTTAAATGAAGAAGTCTTATTATGGAAGACTGCTGCTGGTATGAAAACTTCTTGAATGCAAAGCTTAGAGGCTGTAGGTTGAATGAATATGTGAAATAGACTGAAATTAGGACCATAGCATAAAAATTGATTTTCTTACAGAAACCCTGGTGTTTAGGTTGCAAAGTATTTTGCTCTATAAAAGTTTTTCTATATAATCTCTTAAGAGTATTTCCAGCATCTGTTGTTTGCAACAGCTGTTAGATATTGAGCAGAAAGATTCATCTGTCCTTAGAATAGCAAAAAAAAAAAATGTATTCTTTATCTTGATAAATTCGGTTCAGGTTGAGTAACTCTTCAGGTATTAAAACCTGTTTTCCTGGTGTATTTCACTTATCTTTGGGAGATTTTTGGCACTGTGTTCAAATACCTAAACATATATGTTCTAAAGACTGAAGTCTGTTTCTGCCAAAATTTGCTGTGTGACTTATGAGCCTATATAAAGACCACTGTAGTAACTTAAGCTGATACTTGGCTTGTGTTTATGCAAGATAACTCCAAATAATCCTTTAACTTAATTTTGAACAGTGCTACGTTTTTCATAAAGAGACCATATAGAGTTGGCTGGAGAAAAAGAACTGTACTTTTGCAAAGAATTTCAGTGTTTTGAAAATGGTTTTTAATCCAATTTAAAAGTTAAAACAAAAATTTCTGGACTTCTTTATAGAAGGAAATAGAGTTTATCTCCAGGGTGTTTATCTTCACAGGGAGGAGACTCCTACCCTGCTGGGTAGCCTCATCTGATGCCTCGGGGCTCTTAGCTCTCACTCAGCTTGCTCTAAGTTGTATGCGTCCTCAGAAGAGGCAGGTTTCCAGTTTAGTTCACTTGGAAGGTTGTCAAACTTTACCATCACCATCATGTTTTTATAGTATTTTTTTGTCACCCTTCATATAATTTTTATTTTTACGGTTTCCAGATGGTAGATAATTTAGTGCGGCCCCTGACAGAGCTTGTTGATTTTCATATCACCTAGTGTCTTGGAGGCTAGCAGAAGGTGCTCTTCAGATTTAGGTGCCAGTTGCTGCAAGGGGAGCTAGACCCACAGAAATTTAGCCCACTGCAGGACTTCAATACCTGAGGCTTTTTTACAAGTATCTCAGTATTTTGGTTACTTGCTTATATGGATGTTTAGTATCTTGAATTTTCATTTGCGGGATGACAGAATAATTCAATGTTGAAGTGCCTGTTCCCTCTTGGCTGAATGTTACTGAGAGTGCTCTGCAAATTCTGCAAAGTGGAGCTATTCAAAGAAATTCCTATTTCATTGAGATTATTTGTTCAACCTAGACATCTGAAGAGCTAAACTCAGTGCCCAGGAGGTAGCTGAACACCGTGATCTTCCTCTGTACCACAAAGGTAGAGAAACTGGCACAGCAGAGAAGAGTGCTTGCCTACTTTGTTCAGAAGCATATGCACCCTGCACAGTGGGATTCAAGTATCTTTGCATAACAGCTTTCTACTGGTAAAATAAAACATAACAGAGTATGTTTTTAAAGTCTTTAAGGCTTATGGAACTATGAAAACTTTAATTTCCTGTTCAATACTAATGAACGTGGCTTAGTTGTGACAGTGAGGTGACACTCATTTTAGTGTGAGATTTCCCATGACCATTTTGTGGTGTGTCACACTTCTTCCCCAGTATAGTATTCAGCTATAGCATCATTTTACTTGTCAGTTCCATGTAAACCAGCAGAATTAAAGATGCTTATTTTGCACTGTTTAAAAATAGGGATTCCGAAATGCTAAAAAGCTAGGATAGTGTCATTACTTCTAGAAGTTCTTCTGGCAGAGTATGTCAGAATTTAGGAGAGACAACAGGGATGAAGGCCCTTATTGCATGAGGGAGGAGTGGAGAGCTTGCTATTAACAAATGCAATGCTCCAGACCCCTTGCAGTCCAAGCATCAGGGTATACTGATGTGTTGTAGAGCAGAGCCTGTGTCCAGTCCTCTTTTGACTGATGCTTCAGTGTCTAAGTTCCACTGTGACAGCAATAAAGAAGTGTCTCTGAATGTCTTGCAATACTTTAATTGCTGGGCAACTGCAAGAAGATGATGTGGATTTTATGCCAAACTCCATCTGGAGGATTTCAAACTCAGGTTTCTCACCAAGTAGTGGAGATTTATCTACTCAACTACTTAGCTGTTTACTAGATTGGGATTAAGGGCATCTTTCATACAACTAGGGACGTAAAATTTAGAGAACCAGAGCGAGGGAGCACAAGCAACAGAAATAAGATTTTGCGACCCAGTGATGAGGTCACTTGCCTGGGAGGGGGGGAATAAGTTGTACTTCGAGGACTGTATATGTATTTTACATGAAACAGTACACAGAGTTATTAGCAGTCTTGAAAGCTTAAGCAGAACTAAGCATAGCCTATAAAGTGGTAGACTGAACAATTTCTGTCTAAGGTCCTTTGTAAATAATTAAGCAAAGCTTTAAAATGACAGTAATAAACACAGAATGAAAGTGAGGTTTTTGTGCATGTGGTTTCTTGCTTTTTCAAGATTCTTCATATTTGCAAAGTTAATTCATTTAATAACAGAATTTTGCATGGTGAAAGCTTTTGTTTAATCCTGTTTTAAGCCTCTGTTTAATCTTATTTTAAATGGTTTGTGTACTTGCCAGAGAAGTTATTCTTGATTTGTGTTATAGTTTTAAGAGAAATGAGCATATTGAAAAATCAATAGAAATTCTACAGCCACATATGTGGATGTAAAATGTTGATGTAGTAGTGGTGCATGCCAGCACTCTTGTATTTCTTGGTTTATAAGTTCAAAGTGAAGAAAATGCAAATGTATTGCACTTCACTGCATGACTAAATTAGGATATTAAAACAGGTTCTTTATTATGTTTATCTCTAATTTTGATAGTTTTAAAAAACTCACTTGTTATTAGCTAAATTTACAATGGCAGTTTTAGGTTTCTAGGAAGCTCTAGTGACCTCTGTAAAGAGGTAATTCAGTGAACTTGTCAGTAATAATTTCATTCTGCAGCTAATAGTAATGGGTTTAATCCAGAAATTATGACTTGGGGCCCCCTTCCCTGAGGGAAGTATTTCTTTATATCTTTAAATGTAAGGGGGGGTGAGCGTAGTAAATTTAACAGGACCTGGCTGTTCTTTTATTTTTGAAGTCTGAGGCTTTTGCGAAGTACTATACAGAATTCAGTAATACACAGGACAATTTTTCTTAAATTACCTCCATCTGAAGGGAGACATGTTTCACCCATTCCATTTTAATGGAATACAGCTTTGTTTGCTGTCACTCGCATGTTTACCTGTGGCCTTGCAAACTAGCTCGAGATGGCTGGTATCCTTGAGATGTGTTCTGTGCACAAGAAGCCTGACCGTTTCAATCATACTCTCACTAATAATCTGAAGCATATTGATGCTTCTGCTCAGTGTTTACTGTAACCATGCAAGTAGATTAGTAATGCAGCAGTTGTGAAGAAAGTCACGGGAGATAATGACATTGTTGAACTGTTGACTTGTTTAGCTCTGAAAGAAAAAGTGCAGTCATTCAACAAGAAAGCAAGAAACCTGGGAAAATGCCTTCAATGGCTTTACCAATTGTACCCGATGATGTTGTAGTGTTGAATTAGAATGCTAATCACCGAGTTCCTCTCCATCTTGTCCTAATGAAAGAAACTCCTGTATGTAGGGAACTGGAACTTCAGTTTGTAAGCATTTCAAACACAGCCCTTTTCTGCTTTGTTATTTTGTGAGAATTTGAAATTAGTTCAGCAAGAACACTCAAAACCAGGAATTATGTCATGCCTATCCCTTCGATTTGCAGTTCTGCTTTGCATGTACTGTGTACTACATGTTTTTTCTTCAGCAAAATTTTTTTAACAAGTTTCTATTTAGTGCTAAGTATCAAATCTAAAGCCTATTGCTTTTACAGTATGCACTATAATTAATATACACATTATATGCAGTCATTCACCGAAGTGGACCGAAATCACCAGTGCTGCTGAAAGAAGCACATCTACCCACTCCCGCTGGTTATTCTTGCCTGTTATGGTTGCCATTCTTATGCCAGCAAACAAGCTTGTTGTGGGTGTGTGGCGAGTGGTATTTAGAAAATTTATTGGGATTAAAACTAATCTGAGGAGGAAGCGTGCAGGTGAGCGTCTTAGCACATGTTCCCTTGATAGGCATTTGCCTCTTAAAATTATCACCTAGCTTTGAAATTCCTCGCCCTCTGACCTCGGGCCGAGCATTCCAGGTTGTTTTCTCTCCCTTCCTCCCTGCCCCTCTCCCCTTGAAAGGCACAGCTTGCTCTCACCCCTGTCTTGTAATGTGCCAGTAACCAAGGAGCTCAGGGTCACCTGTTTCCACTCGCTGTGCACAAATACTGCTGGTCCTGCCTGACATCTTGCACTCGGTTGTACTGGAAAGGCAGCAAGAACACTGGCGGATATTCCAGTCTTTTCTAATGCCTCGCAATGACTGTCTGTGCATTTAGCTTTGAGTACTATGACCAGATCCATGTGATACCTTTTGTTCACTGTGAGGAAAGAAATACAGTAGATGTGTCATGCAAGCATGAAGAACAAGTTGTTCAAAATTGACTGGGATGCTTTCCTCAAGGTTAGATTTTTTTTTTTCTTTGTCTCTGAAACAAACTCTTTGGGAAAGGGTGGGGGTTTTTTTGCTGGCAAAGTTCTGTCTAAGTTGTTTGGGAAAGGACATACGCAAAGATTACTATCTTCTGACAAATGAAACAATCTTTCTGCGGCTGCTTTTCTGCTTTCTATACCTGACTGGGCCGTGAGTTCTTGCTGGGAAGGTCAGTATCTTATGCATGTGTTGCTCATATTAAAATAGTATCTGGCCGATGACTGTTAAATACTGTAGACTAAACAAGGCTGTTCTGTTAAATAAGATTTAAAATTGTAAAAAGAATATTCAGGTTTTAATATCTGAACACTGCCATAAAGGTTCAATGGCTTGGTAATAAACCGATTTCTTAGCTTTATTAAAATGAGCAGTGCCCGTGCCCTGGAACAGGTACGTGGCCCAATTAAGTGAGCTGAAAAGGAGGGAGTTGCAAAGGGACCAAACTCTTCTCCTAACCACAGAATGGCTGTGCAGCTGCTGCTGCTGCAGGGCTGCCAAAAGTCTTCGGCAGCTGCTGTATGCCTGTCTCCGTGTCTGATATGGAGGTGGCTTACTGGTGTTGACTTTGTACAGCTGTGGTACTGCTGGCATACACCCAGTCACTTTTCTTTGCCAGGATGTAAAAAAATATCTGCACGGTCTTACTCTGTAATGACCAAAAGTTACTAGTATTCTCGTAATTCCCATACCCTGGTTTTCTGTGCAGAAGACTGGTAGTAATCCTGCTGCTTCAGAGTCCTGGGATGCTTCTTGATCCTCAGTTCATGGGTACGGAAAGAAACTGTACTACATACATTTCAGTACCTGATCCTCTTCAGATTGCTTAATTCTTATGCGAAGAGAGTTAATCTGATAACTGAAATTCATGTAACCAGTGGAGAAACAAATCCTATTCCAGTGAATCTCCTGGAAACATGTATGGTACATACAAAATGGGTAGCCTGTAGTAACTGGAAAAAGCAATATTGTTTAACTGAATTGCCTACATATATCACAGGCTGTAGCAGAAATAATGTAACTAAAGTCTGATCTTGAATTTGATCTTTAAATAGCTATCCAACTGTATTTATGGAATGTAAATCTCAAGAAGTACTATCAGGTTTGAAAAGCCTTCAAGTACATCATCTTAGACACTTGGTCAATACTAGACATATTCAGTATAAAAATTTGATTTGTTAAATGGACCTCATGCAGAGAAATAACCTATCTGGCTTTGTAGTACAACTGTAATGCAATTTCTGTATACCCTGTGCTTTTCCAAATGATTTTTTGTTTTCAGAATTGATCAGGAAGGTATACAGTTGCAGTTTTGTACCGACAAGAATACAGCTCAGAACTGTGTGGCTCCAGGGAACCTGTGTGTGCTACAGAAAATGCTAAATCAGGTTTTTGAGAAGATATACCTCAGGATCCCTAGGCATCATATAAAAGGAACAGAGATAGCATTTAAAAAAAGAAATGTAAGGGAATGTTATATAGATGTTTCATAGTTTAGACTTGTCTCAAGGTTTTTGACTTAGAGTAGCAGGTGAAGCAGATATGTATCAAACTAACTTCAGTGAACAGCTCTGGAAGTTGTGACTTGTGTATGATAGACAGTAACTGCGGTTTAGTCTAAACAGTGTGAAATCAGAAGGTCCCAGAGAAATCTGACATGTCCTTCTAAAGCTGTGGAGGTTGGTGCTCTGAAAGGTCTGGTTCTTGATTTATCTGAACATCTGAGAAATTCCCAGGCTCGCATCTGTTTGCTGAGAGACAGCTAGAAAAGATTGACTTCCCGTTGCAGGAGCTGTGTTTGGGGAACCCTCCGGCAGGCAAGCAGCCTAGTGAGCAAACAGTGAGTCTGTGCTCAAATAGCATTTTCTCTTGCCTTGTCTGTCAGGCCTTCATTAGTGTGGCAGTAAAGCTCACATCACATGAAAGCTCCTCTATGGGCTTCAGCAATGCTTGCTTACTCCAAAAACTTAGATTTGTTTGTTTTTTCCTGCAGATCAACTTTGGTGCTTATTTCACTTTCCTAACAAGGAAAGGTGAAGGTGTGATGTGGATTGTGCACAAAATGGGGGGAGCTCTTTCATGCGTTGTTTGAAGATTTAGGCAGTTAATTTTGAAAATCCTTTAAAAAAAATGAGTGATTAAGAGGCTGGTAGGGGTTTGCTTGCCTGTTACTTTTACTAAGCGAAGGGAGCAGCACACTAGGTTGAAGGTTGAACTTGCACTAGGTAGAAGAAATGTTTCAGAACTACAGTCATCACCTAATTTGCTCTTACATGAATAACAAGAACCTTCTACTTTCTTTGGCTGTGAAAGTCAATGAAATGAACAACAAAACAAATAATTTTCTGATACCTGCAACATAAACGTTTGTTTTTCAGAAGTGTTTATATTGTGCACATATTATATGGCAATACTTAGGCAGTTGCAGTAAATATTGATTTTTACATGTTTAATTTGCCTGAAATTAAGTGTGAAACAATGGTCCCTATCTTAAAAGTAATTGATACCTTAGTGTTCTAAAAGAATTGCTTACATTTCAAGACTTTGCTGTTTCCTGAACTAAGAATATGAATCTGAAAAAATGGCTTTTCCTTTGCTTCTCTAGCTGAAATAGAAATAGTGGTAGTTGTGTTTTGTGGCCTGTATGAATGCCTCCAAACGATGGAAGAAATGCAGTTCTTCATTATTTCTTTCATTATAGAGAAGTTAAGATTAATACGGTAGTTACTGTAACAATAGTGGTCAAGTGCATTTCTCCTGTCGCTTGGAAAAAAATGATACTGCCATGGTTGCTTTCACCGTGACATCAGGATAGTGATTGTAATTTAAATACTGTCATTGGACAAATGATGGAATTGCTGCTTTTTATGTCACTCGTTTATTTTATGTTCAGATAAACCGTTCTGTTAGTTTTTTCCTTTGGTCAGTCTGGACTGTTTTACAAGTGACATTATACATGTGTGCACTTACATAAGATACACTGTAGTTAGTTCATAGAGAAAAGGTACACCTGTGAGAAAGGAGTTGAATGAGAAAACGTAACGGTCTGTAAACATATTTTTGCAGCTGCATTTGAATGTAGCTTATTATCAGAGCACTCTGGAGAATAAAACTGTTACAATTGAAGACAAGCTATAAAAATTCATTTGAAACAGTGTGAGCTATAGATAAATCAAAAGTATAGATCTTCAGTTCTGCTTCCAGATTTATTTGTACTTTTAACAAGTTTTCTTCGTATTAGTATCTGAAACCTATGTGAGATGTTAATAAAACTCTTACAAACTTTCCATATTAAAGCATTTTTGCTGTTTTTTCTGTTTCATAACTAATACACAACTTTATTTACATTACTAAAATAAAATCCAATTGCTTCTAATGGGGGGAATTTTTTAAACTTAATAGCTTTGCAAGACTTGTGATGTGGGACTTGAGTTACTGTGGAGCCTCTGGCATTTCAATTCAGAGTACATGTGATTTGGAAACATGCAAAATAAAAGATTTATATTTATTAGATCTTCACCAAAAAATCATTAAAGTGATGTTGTTCTGTAAGTAGATAAAACAAGAGAGTCCTATATTTCATAAAACTCAACCTTCACATGACCTGGTTTAAAACCTCAGGATTTCAATGAAAAAAGATAGAGAAATACTGCTAGTGTCTCTTTTCAGTTGGAGGAGGAAAAAAAGAAGACTGGAAAATGTCAGTATCATACTTTGAGAGCTTTTTAAAAAAATCCATAAAGGAAATAGTTTAGAATCCTGCTGTATTTGTTTGCAATATCATACTGAACTGACTCTTTAATTACACTAGGGATTGCGAGCACATTGTCCTAGGCATTTCAAGGACAAGGAAAGACCCGCTTTGTCCCCAGAAATTTATTTCTGTGCATTGACTTTCAGCATTAAGACGATGTGACCTTAAATGTCCAGTTTCCAGAATATTAAAATAATATGTTGATATCTGCTTTATTGAATATGGTATATGGAGTTTAAATTTCCCAATTACAAGCTAAAAGTTCTTTGTTTATCTAAAAAGACAAAGAGAGCATGGTCAGCAGTAATGTCTAACATTTCCCATGTCACTAGTGCTGGAGAAGACTGCTTTGCAGGGCTTAAAGACTTTTCAGCCTCTACTCATTTAATTCTCAGCCTTTCTTGAGGATATCAATTACGAAAGGTTTTGTGATGAAGTCTGGGTGAGTGGAAACTGGAGAAGGATAGCTAATTTGCTTCATATCAACTATTGATGAGACAATGTTTCATCCTCATGGAGCTAGCAGTCTGAAAGCGGAAGGCTCAATGCTTCAGGCTTCAGCCATAGGTGTATGATAATGCTGAACCAGTTTTGCTTATATTACTACCTATATTTATATGAAGGCTTGTCTATTCCACCCCCTGGGGAAAATAAAAAGAGCGTCTGGAAGAATGCCGGTGTAGGAGGGATGTGATTTTTTAAATTTGATACCTTGCATTTCATTCACTTCCTTTTCTTCATCTTGTATCTCAAACAAGCCCACGGACCCAAATACAGGGGTTTTTCACTGCTGGATGCTTTTGTTTTTATCTTTTACAATACTCTCTTTCATCTCTGGATGGGTAACACAGGTTGTGAATTGACTCCGCTGTCTGTCCAGAGGCTCCCAAATGCCACTTTTGAGGGTTTCCATCTCAGGTGTGATGCCTTATGAACAGAGCTGTTCTGTTTTCAGGCTCAGTTTAGGTCTAGGAGCTAGGAGATGACTCACATTTGTGTGGCTGCAGTCTCAGATAAGTCAGTTTGTGTCTTTGGCTTGTATTTCTGGACCCAAGAGGACTTGGGAGCCCTGTGTAGGCACTTGGATATCTCTGCAAAATTGTCAGGTGTGACACAATCAGTGGCGGTCTAGACCTAGTATTCTCTAATGGATCAAGCTGACTCAGTCCACTTAACTTTCACAATACCGTACTCCGGGCATGTCCCGTGTACTGCTAGAATCTGGAAGATCCCAGTATGTGCCCTATGTGCCTCTGAATAATTAAACTGGCTGCTGCTATCGCAGTTATTACCTCAAGTGTTGCACAAGAATATACTTCGGTATAAATAGTAGTAAATAAATGGTTGGTCCCTACCATATTTCTCCACTGCATAGTTTGTTTTAAATAGCATTTGCTACATTGCCTTTTGCAAGTACTGTGCTATAGCATCTAAGATGCAATAGAAAATACTGTGTCCAAGAAAAAAACACCAGTCAGGAAATTCTGTAGGTGGATAGGAATTGTAGTAAAAATTCAATGTAGCTATAATAAAATATTTGCAGAGTACATGTGCTATGTACAGAACTCCTTCTGTCAATTTAACCTCTAATAAGCGCTCTACTTCTATTCCATATTCCCTCATTTTCCCCAGTTCATTAGCAATTCAGCAGAATTTCAACAGCACCTCTGGTGCCCTCTCTCTGGCCTCCAAGGATTTCAAAAGCCTCTGTGCTTTTTCCTTGAGCACTTCCATAGTCCTTCAGCATCAGTCTGTCCCCAGAGCACCCAAAAAGGCCACCAGCTCTCCTGTTCACGTCCAACACTGTCAATATCCTGCAGCTTCTTCTGAATTTCTCTGTCTTTAAAAGACACTGCTGTGACAAGAACAATCTGTGATTAACGTTGTATCAATCTCAGACAGGTATGTGAAGGCATCCAGCCAAGAAAAGGTACAGAGAATAGCTACAGTGTTGTGAGGGTGGTAGCTCGGTAGCAGCTCTTGATCATGGGCAGCCAAAGCTCGCAGAAGTGGCTAGCACTCGATGGTGTTACCTAGTGTCTTCAGCTTAGCCTCAGGAGAGGCTATGAAAGGATCATGGCCAAGAACTGCAACTTTTTGTATCTTGTTTGAATAGAGAGAATGGTCAAACTTCGTGCGTAACAACACAGTATGTCACCTGTACCTTATATTTATAAGCTTTAATTTTTTAAGCTTCTCTTCTTATAGATGATAGAAACTATAGTTAATTTGAATCTTTAATATGGTTATCATCATAACAGTGTTTATTTTTTTTCCTAAAGATTGTATATAGAATTCTGGGAACTGTAGTGGTGTTTTTACTACTACTTGATTTTACTGGTTAAGCATACTATGAAATATGTTGTTTTAAAATGTCAGTTAAAAAAGCCACTTACCATGGTAAGTTATGATAAGAGATGGTTTGCCTGTTTTTCTAAGTTTAAAGGATTTTTCTTTGATCAGAACATGCGAAGTATTTTTTTTTTGCCTAGAGCAGCCTGTCTGTCTTCAAGGGCTTGAAATTCAAATCACAAATTTTTGTAATCCATGAAATTGAAATCTAGAAATAATAATTCATCTTAAAGGTGGTATAATAGTCAAATTTTATTCTGCTCATTTTCTGTTTAATGTGTAGGGAAGCTTTGAGAGTTCATCTTATTTACGATAGAAATTCTGTTGCTTGTAAAAATGTATTGATCCGTAGGTAGATGGAAGTTCCTGGTGGATTGAGGATTTTATTGACTTAAACCAAGGCTGAATTGGTAGCGCGGATGTCCTGCAGGCTCTCTGCGTGTATGCATTTCCAGGTGGCCTCCACAGACCAAATTTGACATCCCTGATCTGCTTTAAATTGGTCTAAATTCTTCCATCCTTCTCCACCTTCCCCCAGTTCTCCTGTACCTGCGCTCCATATGCTGCAGAGCTCAGCTGTCTTTCCTAATCATGTACAAATGAAGCAGTCAGCATTTGTCTGATGTCACTGGAGGTGAACAGTGGAGTAAGTAGCAACATTAGGAGTTGAACATAGTGTAGAAGGGGATGTTAAAGGGTGGTGTCAGAACCAGGAGTTTGTCGGGTGACATTGGGCGATTAAGGCTCCATGGGGATAGAGCGTAGCGTGGGGGGAGGTTTCTCAGCCCTCACAGTGCTGAGTTTGCTTTTCAGATACTGTAAAGGCAATAACTGATGACAAGTCTGTAATTCAAATATATGATACAGTATTTAAATCCAATTTGCACAGGAATAATTTTATTAAGCATAACCTATGAACATACATTAAACACTCACTTGACTGTCGTCCTTGGGAACAAAGTAGCCGTAGTAAGTGGCTGTGCTAAGATATAATAACGCTATTTTCTACAGTACATATAATCTAAGAGCTTTAATATAGTGTAATCCTTTAGATTTTTATAGTTATTTCCCTCCCAGAGATCAAAGCAGTGAGCAAATATTATGTGCCTTTTGTCACTTCTCTGAGGTGGTTAGTAAAGACAAATGATAATAGTATCTGCAGTGAACTGATGCACAGTAATATTTACATATTTAAGAAATACTTTCGTTGGTAGATATGTTTTTACCAAATCCTTTTTTTGTGACTTTGGAAAAGTAGCTTTGAGATTATTCTTGGGATGCTTTTGGGCATATATTATGCATTTCACATATTCAGAAAGTGAACACCATATTGTAGTCCTACTTCCATTTTGAATTGTAGTTTAAAGTTATCTGCCTTGTAGTATTGCTATTTTTTTTCAATAAATATATCCGAGTTTCTTGTATAAGAACTGTCCTGGATCATTAGCACTGAATGGCTCTACATTGGATGGAAAGCGAGTTTTCTATTAGAGCATCCATTAATGTTAGAAAAATTATGTTCTAGACAGGATTCTGATAGTGTGTGGAGGTGGAGACAGGGCAGCCAATGCCAGTGAATTTTTCCAGTTGAAGCTGTGAGAAAGACAAGGAACACTGGGTTAAAAAAAGAAGTTTCCCCTTAGAAGTGGGGAAGCAGTGTAGGCTCTCACCACCTGTTACAGACCAGATCCAATGAGCAGGAAGAGCTGCCTTGTGTAAGAACTTGAACCAGGGTTAGGATGCATAATTCTGCGGTCACGCAGAGGGAAGCTGAACCCCAGTGTTTCCTTTGGTAAGATTTTTTTGCTTTAGAAAGAGTAAAGATGCTCGTGGATGAGAAGTTCCTTTTGCTACAACCAGCTCAACTTGACCCCGAAATCAGAGTTCCTGTAGTTCAGCAGAGTGGAGAGCGAGCTCTCCTAAAAAGACGGTCCTAGGTGGATTGTGGCCTGCTTTAGAGTGGTGGGGGACTGGTTTGTAAGATCTGCCCTAGGAGGATGCCAGTTCTGACGTTTGCATCTGAGGTACCCAGAGCTGAGGAAAAACCAGGAGTCTCCTCCCAAAACGTGAGGCTCAGCAGTTAGTCTGAGCGTACCCTGGCAGAGCAGGTTGAGACCAGCTTGGGGCATTTCCCATAGCAGAGTTTTTAAAAGTTCTTCATCAGCTCTGTGGATGGAGTACAGTGTTCCCCACCTTAGTACTAAGGTCTTTCTAAGCATGACCTGCTGCTTTATCCTTGAGGTCCTGGAGCTGAGGGTTTAAGCATGCCCAGAATTTGACCATCTCTGTTTTTACAGTTTGACTTGTGACCAAGCTGTCTTCTCTGCTCTGAGAGTTTTCAGCTTTTTGCATTAGTAGTCTGCAGTAACCCAGTTTGTGTTTATGAAGTCACTTTAAAAAGATGCGTCTGAGGAGTATGTGGAGATGGTCACTTTTGGACTGCCAGGTCCTCAAGTGCTCAGGCTTGAAGGAAGCTCAGGAAAAAAGCACTTTAGGTACAAATATCTTAAAATCTGCTGGGTGAAAAGGCTGGGTTTTCCAAGCTGGGGTTTTTTGTTATTGAAGAAGCGTCAGCAATTTGTAGCTACGCGTTGACATTTTGTAAGAAGCGCCCGACAACCTCGCGGAGATATTTTGTCAGCCATGCCTGACAACCGAACGATGAAGGGCGGGCGAGCGAGCTTGGGGCTGGGGGACAAGAACGCTGCTACGAACTACGGAGCACTGAAGTGAATTTGTATAAAAAAAAATAATAATAAAAAAAAAACCCCAGCAACACAAACCCACTCCGAAGGACCCTCGGCTTCCATTTTGGGCGTCGCGCCTTCCTCCACACGCGGGGGGCGAGGTGAGGGGCGGCTGCGGAGGGAGGAGCGGGCCGGGGCGGCTGCCGAGCGCGGCTCCCGACTGCGGCCCGGCCCTCGCCAAACCGGATCGAAGAGGGCCGGGAGGCGAGGGCGGGGAGCAGGCGGCGGGGAGGAGCCGGCGGGTCGCTGCCAGCTGCCGGACCTGCGGCGGGGA
>Ga0065711_1003628_pt1 | contig 48532 bp, 30 predicted proteins | sample Hoacrofraction12_FD_59098 | JGI IMG/M metagenome (GOLD analysis project Ga0065711, IMG submission 59098) | Hoatzin crop microbial communities from Cojedes, Venezuela - Epithelial fraction 12 v2 (version 2) | ecosystem: Host-associated > Birds > Digestive system > Esophagus > Crop | place... | reverse complement strand
TTACAGTTTAACTCTTGAAAACAGTAATACTGTATGGAGAATCAGGTTAGAAATAGTGATGTGATATCCTGAAATACACAAATAAGAAATTATACAGAAATGCCCTGGGAAGGTAAATACTAACATCCACTGTGCTAGCAGTTCAAAACATTGTCATATAAATATATAAATGGCAAAGGAAACATTCAAACAAAAAAATCCTATTTGCATCTGACAAAATAAAATTGTAGAGAAAATTGTATTGTATTAAAAAGAAGTATCTTTCTACCTGTATGTTTGGTTGTAAAACATTCTGTAGTAACAGTTTTATGGGGAAGTCGTTTTCTTTTATTCTTAAGATCAGAAGTCTCAACAGATCATTATTCAATTTATAAAGTGACACCCCCCACCTCCACCCTCATATCTTCTTCTTCTAGGAAAAGATCACGTAATCTGAAAACAGGATAGTGATTCTGTTTAAGATGCTTTAGTTCTGTTGAGTAATGTATCTGAAAATAAGCCTGACCCTTAATCACACACACAAAAAATTAGCATATAGCAAACCTTCTGTGTGCAGTTATCTGGAAACTATCCCACGCTTTCTCTTGACAGAAAAAACTAATAAATTCTGAAGCATGAGGTCTTGTATCATCTTAAAAAAAATCTTAAAAACGCTGAGAATGCTAGCAAGGGGGATTAACCAAGCTTGTGTACAAAACCTTTTCCTTAGCAATAAAAAGTTGTATGTGTCTCTCTCTCTGCAGAGCAACCAACAACAACAAAGTACGAGAGCAGGTACTACTGGAATTGAGTTTCGTAAACTCAGACCTGCAGATCTTAAAGGAGGAACTGGAAGGACTTAATATCTCCGTAGAAGTTTATCAAAATACAGAGTAAGCATAAAACTCAGTTACTCAATTATTAACAGATCTTCTTTGTACCCTTGGAAACAAAATTGTTTCTAGGTGAATGTGAATGCTGGACAATAATTACGTGAAAGAACAGAGAGCTTGATAGGAAGACAACATACTTTATGGTAGATTTGTCGGGTAAGGGTTAATCTACTTATTTGTCTTTCACTTGGGAAAGGTATGTACCACTAAACCTTAGGTACGGAGTTCCTTTGTGGAGAAGAGTGTTATGAGAATTGAAAGCTCTTGGGGCTTTATGGGGAGACGTGGCACCTAGCAGAATTTCCAGTACTAGAATGGCTAATTGGCTCAATGCACTCTGCAGTGAGCAAACCTAGTGACACAATACCTGTTGTCAAATGCAGTGCGTACAACAGTCCTCTCTTTAGCTGGAGAACAGAAGTACAACACTGATTTGGAGCTCAAAGCAGACTTGAGGTAGTCTTTAAGGTGTGTACTTCAGTGATAGAAATCCATAAATTAGCTGGCTACAACACAGAAATTTTTAGTAGATTAAATTGGAATTGTTCCAAGATATTTTTCCAGCTTTAAAGAGCACACTAAACTTCAAATTGCAATGAATTCCTCAAAGATAAAACTTCAGAGTTAAAGGATTATTCATTGCCTGAATACTGCAATGATTTCTGCATCAGTTAAATGTCTTGTTGCTCCTAAAACTAAATGTTTACTATTTGATTAACATTGGCAGCTCAAGACACAAATTGAAGCGCTTCATATGAGAGGGGTATAATTTTGGGTCCATCTTAGCACTGTTGTCAGTTAAGAGGTTAACTTCCAGGTGGACTACAAGGAATTCTTAATGTAGAGGGAATAAGCACGTTTCTGGTGGGGTATCTTTCAGCTGAGTGCTGATCTGATGCAAAATATCTACATTTCACTTCAGCACAAGTTTCTTTTGGAAAAAGTTTCTGCCCTCCACCCCCATGGCAAACTTTGACAACTATTTGGTGCAGAAATGTATTTTTGTTCAAGATTTTACCGGTCTTCATAGACGCATGCAAGCATAGAAAGCAGTAGGAAAGTTACGGCTGTGGAAATGAGGCCAAGACTTCAGAAGTACTATTCCTTCTTCTAGCTAATGAATATTTGAAATATTTGGATTCTCAATGAAGGGTGTGCAGTAGGTCAGGCCCCAAGGCAGGTAGAAGCCTTGCAGCTGGACAGTAGTATGCTTTTTATTCTCTCCTGATCCTACTTCCTCGATCTGTTTTGAGTGGTGTTTTACCTTTCTGATGCTGTTCATTCTAAGCTCTAAATGCTTTTTATTTCCATCAGCTAAAATAATTCACTCCCTCTGTAAGTGCTCTCCAGCCTTTAATAGCGAAAAGCTATTAATAGTTGCTCTCTGAATCTATTGTGCATATAGTCATCAACATGAGGTCACACCCACGTTATTAGGTTACACTGTATTGTGTTAACACCAATCTGAAGGGTTGGCCTTCCTAGGACTTGCACACATCTCGGCTGGATTGAGAAGCATGACGCTATATCTGCTTAGTTCTGGAAATCCAGGATCACCTCCCAAACTGTTCGGTGCCCCATGATGTTGACTCCATGGGCGTGGCACCTTAGAAACTTTAAAAATAGAAATTCAGTTCCTTTGACTGACAAATGCCGATGTCTACAGGGACTGTGAGTGGTACTAGAATTCATTAAATCAGTATGTTAGGATTTCTTTTGGATGTGTCTCACTTCCTTTTGGGGAAAAACTCTTGATATAATTTATTGTAAAAGTGTTGTGGTTTATTCTAAAAGCCTCATCAGATATCAGATCATTTGCACTGCTGGGAGTGGTGTTTTGGCTCTGTGTCCTGGCAGTATTTTTCAAGCTAGCAAAGCCACTTACTGGACCGTGCCAACCATTTCCAGGACTCTTCCTCTGCTGAGGAAGCTGCACTCCTACTCCACCTTCCCGAGATGGAGTTTTTACCAGTAAGAAAGTGATTTTGCTGGCTTTGCTGATAAGACCATAAATGAATCACACCCGTGGGATTTTGTAGGTGGCAATGGAACACTAAAAATGACTACACAATCAATCAGTTGTTTTCAGAAAAAAGGAAAATACCAGATAAACCTTATAATTGCCCTATACTGATCTGTTAAACCTACTCAACAAACTGTATCTGCAAGCAATTCTGATCTTTCTTTTTTTAATTGGGTAATATGCTTCGTGGAAGAGCAATGTATGTAGCTTTTGAGGGCTAAGTGGTGCTCTTTAATTCATAATAGTCTTATTAGCTAGTGTTGTTTACTAATATGATCTGGGTTGAAGTCCATGATAAAGATGTGTGTTCTTTTGAGGATCAGATTTTTTTAAGTCACAGTTCTCATCCTTATTGCCTTTTGATATTTTAGAGGTTTACTTCTTTAGAGGTTAACACCTAGCATTGTCTAGATAAGTAGTTCTCAGACTTCCTACTCTTATACTAACTTTAACAGTGAAAGGTCTACTTTGAACCTGCTTTTCCCTGTGTTAGACACACATCAATTCTATGTATGAAACCGTTGGTAGCATGTAAAATACTGATGATAACCATTGATAATTACCATAGCTCTTACAATGGCAGATCTCCTAGCAACTGTGGACCTGTTTTCTGTCTGTGTAGCTTGTGCAGGTCTATAAAGGTTGAGCTAAATTGTCCAGCCTTTGAGAGTCTCCTTTTCTTTCCTTCAAGGAAAAATAGGCTCAAATGGGGTGTGTGTGTGTAAAGCACAGGCAAGTAGCTTTCCTCACTCTCTTCTTGAGGAGTCACAGGCCACTAAAGCAGACTTTCCTGGGCATCAGCATACTAACTTTCTGTCATCAAATGAAACAAAAGTAATTATCTTACCAATAGACAAACAGAATCCAATTATTTCTGAACCTTTTTGGTTGGTTTTTTTTCTTTTTTTTTTCCGTAGAGAGACTTTCAGCATTCCCTTGGTACCTCTTGGCCTGAAAGAAACCAAAGAAGTAGACTTTACACTCCCCCTCAAGGTAAATTTCAGAGACTCATTTCAGAATGAATAGTTAACAGAAATAACTGCCATTTCACATTTGTTTAGAAGCAGAAATAATTTATGTACAAATTATTTTTTGGTTTATTTGCCCTAAAACTGAGATCACAATGTGTTTAAAAATTAACCACCAATTATTTTGGTCATTGCTCATATTTAAGTAGGACAAGGAGTCAAAAGATGTTATAAGAAATCCCATTTTGGAGACAGTAGAGTTAAACCAAAGAGAATAAAAATTCCTTCTATAGTTTTTTGGTTCCAGTAAGACTATTGACTGCTATAAGTGTGAAAGGAAGTAGTAATGAAGGTTTTGCTCAGCATGGTGCAGTGATATTCCAACTTGCACTAACCAGGCTAGCTCAGCTGGGAACCAGTGTTGCAGCATTAACACTGCTTGTTTGTTGGCCGTTACAATTTTCTGGCTATTTGAGCCACTTTCTGTATTTTTTTGGAATACTGTGTATTGTGCAATGTAGATTTTATTTCATGGTAAACCATCTTATATCACCGTAGCTTTTGTCTCTGCTTTTATTTCTGTAGATTAGTCTCCATGGTCAGATTATGGTACCACTTTATGCCATTGCAACTTTATTAATTTAAGTGGAATTGCACTAACATAGCTGACAAGAATTTGGCAGTCTTTTTCTATTACCAGTTGTTTTTTTTATGGTCACTTGATTCACTTGTTATTTTAGCTAATGGGGTTCACTTGTCACTTTCAAAACCACTAAGAGTTGTTGTTTTGAGACCTAATGGAGTTGATGTAGTAGGTGTTTGCTTCCTTTACACCAGACTGGAATTTCTTGTCTCGGATATCAAATCATTCATTCTATTGTCTTTTTGTACTCTTATTTTGTAGTCTCATTGCTATATGTAACTATACTATTGACTGGAAGGGAGTAGACAACATGCAAATCACAAATGACTCAATTTTGTACTGTTTGCAACTGCAGGAAAAAAAATGAGTAGTTTAGGTTAATTTTAGATACTCCGATTTTTTACTTTTTTTTTTTTAGGACTTTATTCTGGAACATTATAGTGAAGACAGTTCTGAGTATGAAGACGAAATAGCAGATCTCATGGATCTGAGACAAGTAAGTTCAAGTATGGCATACCGTGAGGTCTTTTAATCTACAGTTGTAAATAATAATGTTTATATGGAATTAGAATATGTCAGTATTACTTACAACTTACCATATTCTTATTGACTTCATTTCTGAGATATGGAACATGAATCTCTATTGTCCAAGAGCTTTACAATCTGAGTAAAGAACAAGTGAAAAAAAGGATGAGGTTACGCAAAGCGGTACAGCTATTGACACAAGTTTGTAAATCTAAGATTTGTCTTACCTACTTTTTTTACATTAAAGCATTTTAAATTTAGCAGGAAGAGTGTTGAAGTGCATGCACCTGGAAGAGATTGTAGTAGAATGGTGGTTATTTCTAACTATTGTGTCTCCTGTGTTATACTAGAAATGTAAACCACCTTTGTAGCTTTTGTTAAATACCTACAGTCTTTATTTAATTAACTCTGAAACTTGCCAAACCAATCCTCTTTGCTTCCTTAAATGTTGTGTACTGCTTTTGTACAGCTGAAAAACTCTATTTGGAATGCATCCGTATGGCCTTAAGCGTGCCGTTCTCAGATTCCACACATTCCTATAATATGCACAAGTCCAAAGGAAGCAGAGCTTTATTCTTAGTGTTTCAGTATTCATCCTGTAACTCAACAGAACAGACTTTATTTTAATCTATTGTATTTTAAGGCCTGCCGCACTCCCAGCCGAGATGAAGCTGGCATTGAGATGTTGATAAGCTATTTCCTTCAACTTGGTTATGTAGAAAACAGATTTTTCCCACCCACCAGGCACATGGGAGTTTTATTTACATGGTAAGTGTGCAGTTCATGTTTGTCTTTTCTCTTTTTTTCCAGAACACTGTTAATCATTAACTGTCTTCTGTTTAATTTGAAGCATGTCAGTGTATTTCCGCCCCACTCCCTGCAGTGTTACCAGTTTCTTTAGTGTTAAGAGTAAACCTGAATACAATACACCCTTTTCTTGCTTAGAGTGAAGCCGTTGGCTAGCTTATGATTTGGGCTACAAGTTAACACAAAGGAAAAAGAGAGAAAATAATCTTTCATTTTGGACAACTGCATATGTTTCCTGGACTCTGAACCTTAGTGCATGAAGCAGATGGGGAATGCATCAGACCTTGTTTCCCCTCCTTCCAGTTGTTAAGAAGAGCATTTAGGCCAGAAAAGAGGAAAAGTGACTTTATTATACTGGAGTGTTTACTACATCTATGATCAAAGTTTGATTCTGAATTTATAATTTTTATTTTTATGATGAATAAAGATGACTACCATGCAGCCAAGAGGAACTGTTAAATTTCTAGTCATAACTGCAAGAAGAAACTTCAAAATACAAGCTGTAGAGGATCTGACCATGCCAACAGTTGAACTTTGGCAACATCCAAGTACAAAAACATAGTAGCACATATGGATACTTCCTCAGTATACTCTCAGCCTCTGTGACATTTTGTAGGCACTTGTGAGTTAGATATGATTATGGAGGCACTGCTGTAAAACCTGCTGAAAACTAAGCCTCAAATTAAGCCACTCTGTCTTGCAGCACCTAGATTGTCTTCACAGTACACAATGGTATTTCTGTTCACCTTCATTTTCAGCGTAGCTGAACGATTATTAAGAATTCCACTGCTGTTTTGGAAAAACAGAATGAAAATATCTGTTGTTTCAATGGACTCTGTTAATCTTAACATTTCTTCTAATATTTGTTTCCCAAGGTATGATTCCTTCACAGGTGTCCCAGTGTGTCAGCAAAATATGTTGCTTGAAAAAGCTAGTATTTTATTCAACATTGGAGCCCTCTACACCCAGATTGGAACAAGATGCAATCGTCAGACCCAGGCTGGACTTGAAAATGCTGTTGATGCTTTCCAGAGAGCTGCAGGTACAAATTTAAAAATACAGGGAAGGTCTTTATGCAAATGTTCTTAATCTCATCCTGACATCCTGCAGATTTCTGTGTTCCCACTGACTTCATTACACAAAAAAGGAGTAATAAGGAAATTCAAGAAGCCTAGTGGAGTGCTGAGATGAAGCTTTAATTCAAAACCTGGAACTGCAGTTTGAACGTGCAGATCAAGACAGTGAATACTGTGGTTAATGATTAATGAACTGTAGTTCAGAGGTCCTAGTAGTAGCCCTAATGTTAACTGCTTCATTGTTCAGTCTTTCTTTCATCGACATAGCTGCTCAGTGATATTACATTGGTGTAAAAATCCGTAGAAGAAACCATTTAAAGGGTTGATAAAGGACTTAAAACCTAGTTTTCCATATGGTCTCTTCAAAATTAATCTTATTGTGTTCTCTGGTGAAATTTGCAATTCATAGGAAGTTGACTACGTATTCTCTATAGATTCCAAAGGCAAACAGGTTCAGAATGCTTAATCTCCGTCCTAAGCGAAGAAAAATACACATTCTAATAAAGGGAATCATATCCCTTGAACTAACATGTTACAGAAGCTTTTGTTTTGGTTTTTTTCCAAGTAGATTTTGTAATTCCTTGTAAATGTTGTCTGTGGTACACATAATGCCGAAAGACATTACATATGTAATTAATACGTACGGTAAGATTTATTTCTGCATTAACAGTCTGTGGCTGTTGGTTCCCACTTTATCAGCTACAATCTGTGGACCACAGAGTTGGATTGTCATAAAAACTCTTTTGAATACACAGGTATAAAAAAAAATTGATAGTATTTCTTCTTGCATTTAATAAATTATTTTTCAACCTTTGTATTTCATCTAAAAGAAATTCCCATACTTGAAAAAATTCTCCATTTTGCAAATAAAAAACCACTGCTTTTCACTTCAACGTATTTGCAGAACAGAATTAATTCACAAATTGAAATGCATCATTTGCTAACACAGTATCTTTGCAGGGCCCTTAAGCAACATGCTCAGGAGACATATCATTGTACCTGTTCATGGCTCTGTAACACTGCTCATTAAGTTGGCAGAGACATGATATAGAGCATGTATTAACCATTTCTCAGTACTGAATGGAGAATGCCTCAACAAGGCTCTCAATGTGCATATGCTTACCACATAAGCAGAAATATGTTGAGAACAAAAAAAAATATCCTTTCAGTAAGGCACTCCATCAGTACTGGCAAGTTTGGGGTTGGCGTGGGGTTTTTGTGGTGCAAAAAGGCAGAGATAGCAGTAATTAAAATTTGTGTAAGGCCATATTAATAAGTTAAAAGATACAAGTGTAACATAGAAAACAAAAAAATCTTGGAACCTGGTAGTAGGAAAATACAGCACAACATGGCCAGAACTGAATGTAGTAGCAAGAAGTAAGATCACAGAAGCTGGGACACTTAAAAAGTGGAGGTCTTATTGTTACATGCTATTATCAGCAATTAGCAGGCTAGTAGAACTCACTAAACCGGTTGGATGACTTGCATGCTGGAGGTTACATTACCATCCATGGAACTGTTACTTAATATTTGCACTACAGTTAGTGTTTGGTTTTAATTTGATAAATGATGGAAACGATTAATATGTTGGTGAAACCAAATGTCTAGAGCAGAATCTAATTTTACCTTATTAATTATACTGTTCTAGTTCACTTACAGGGATGGAACTGAGCTTTCATTAGGGGACACAATGCACTTAGCAGCACATCAAAAGGAGATTAATAAATTAAGTTTATATGTCTGTGGTTGTTTTTTTTCTTCCATCTGAGGGTTCTACTGTCACCTCCTTATAGTTGTGTAGATTTCTCTTTCTTTCTTGTCCTATGTATAAGCCCTAGCCTACCGCTCCCATATACAAGTCACATTCAGTTCGACACAGCTTTGTGGTCAATCACAAGAACTGTTACAAGCAAATCTGAAGGTATTGCCCTTAAAACTTGCAGCCTCTGTTGCTCCTCTGAACTGTAATTTTGAGAACTGTACCTGGAGATATTTGATGGGAATGCAAAGAAAGACACGTAGGTCAGTGTAATTTCATGCATACTAAGAATACCTTCAGATTGCTGTAGTACAATAATAGACAGTACGCTTTCAATCTTAATTATTATGGTACATGCTAGAATTAAGTTCACTTGTTTCTCTGTAATGCTGACAAAACCATTTTGTAATTTCAGGAGTCCTAAGCTACTTAAAGGAGACCTTTACTCACACACCAAGTTATGATATGAGCCCAGCTATGCTGAACGTACTAGTGAAAATGATGCTTGCACAAGCTCAAGAGTGTGTTTTTGAGCAGATTGGTCTTCCTGGAATACGCAATGAGTTTTTCACGCTAGTAAAAATGACAGAGGAAGTTGCCAAGGTAAAATATGAGACTTAAAACTTTGTCTTTAAAGTAACTGTTTCCAATGCTGTGTTACTAGCTACACCCTCTAGTAATGTTAACAGAATTTATTCAACCTAAATGTTAACAACTGTTACTGAAAACCAAAAGTAACAAGGGACAGCTCAATAGCTACAGCAAGAATCACAACCTTTCAGAAGATCAAAATGTGAATAGCTGCAATTTAAATATCATTTTAGAACTGTATGACTTTTAAAATTATAATTCACAAAGTTTAATAGAAACATGCTGGAACACTTGAGCAGTGAACTTGCCAAAGGTTTTTTTACAAGCTGTTTATCGTATTGCTCTTTCAGACAGTACAAATGTTGTCCACAGAACAACATACAAAAGGACAGGGTTCTTGATGTAGTTCTCTGTTAAGTACTGAACATAACCTGTCTGTTATTTCCCAGCAGCTGCAGGTTATGTAAACCTAAAAAGCTTAAGTCCAAACGAACAACTAAATTGCATCTGGGGGAAGGACCCTGATGAGCAGAGTCAGACTGGTAGCTGCAGAGCTGTCTTGAGACTTGCCTGAAAAATGGAGAGGCAGGCTGTGCCACAGAAGGTAGTGTTCATACTTGATTGAGGTTGTTGACATCAAAAATTGGGTATGCCAACAAGATACGAATATGCTTTCTGAGCCATTTCAGAGTAGCAGATATGTAATTGGTTCCATACTAGATAAATGGGCAAAGCCTTTCCTAGCAACCCTGTAAAGCCACCCTGACTTATCTGTAGGATTTGATCTGCTGCACAGGAAAGATTTTTGGAATCTGTCTGGTGGAGTTGTTTGATCCATTAAAACAGCATTCACTGCTTGAAAAGCTAGTTTTACTTCCTCTGCATAAAGGATAGATAGACCTTTATATAGACCACACAAACTTAAGGCTAGATATGACTCCACAGTTTCAGAAGTGAAGCACAAACCTACTGTGTAAGTAATATGTTTCACCCTTTTTCTCAGCTGAATTAACCCAATGATATGTATTTCTAAATTAAAACCTGTTTTTTATATGGTGGTTTTATTGAACTCTGAAGCCATATAGATGGACTTACTTAGTCCATCTGTTATTGTACAAAATTGATTTACTTTTCTTGTAAGGGGAAAAATCGGAGATGGAATTTCAGATTTTCTCAAAACTTATATCTAACCCTTTCTAGCAATCTATTTCCCCACACCCCCCCTCCCCCGATGTGATGCACATGAAATTATCTTAAGGTTGAATATAATATCCCTTACTTGACTCCTAATAACTAATCTTAAATTCTAATACTTCAATTCTGTGCTTTATTTTAGGTGGGAGAGGTTTACATGCTGGTTAACACTGCGATGAATCAGGAACCAGTGAAGGAGAATATCCCCTATTCCTGGTCTAAACTGGCACAAATAAAGTCAGACCATTACAAAGCTCTTGCGCATTACTTCATTGCCACCATTCTGTGTGACCATGAATGTAAGAATCATACATTTTCTATATATTCATATAAATAACAATAATAAACACATAAACAGTTATAATTTGGTCTATGAATAAGACTAGGAGCCAGGAACTTTGGGATTTCAGTATATGCTAATTTGTGGCCACTTTCCCGCTCAGATATGAGGCCATGCTTTTTGTCCTTTACAGAAAAATGTGAAAGTTCAATAAACTTTTGCATAAACAAAAAAAAATGTTATGTGCTACTAAATTGTTCAATTCTTGTCAATATATTTTGGCATATAAGCATTACTTGCATACTGCACATGATAAAACTGATAAAAGTCTTAAAAACTTGAAATTCCCATCAATATGTAAGTGTAAAAATATTTGCCTGCGTTTGAAGAGAAGGTAGAAATAACTACACAACAATACACCTAAAGGAACAGGGCACCAAGATGTGTAATGCTAATGTTCTATATCAATTGTTATAGTGCAGTCTGGTGATGATGAAGATCAGCAAGGGAAAGCCTTGTCCCAGTTGTACGACTACATGCCTGAAGGACTGATGGTTCTCACCGTTTTAAAGGACAAAGTTCAGAGAAAACAATTAGGTAAATGCCAGTTTCACCCAGCTACTAAATAAAATTTGAAAGTTACTTTGTATTTCTTTTCTGTGGAGGATAACCAACAGTTTCTCATTTTTTTTTCAGGGAAAGCGCATTTACGCAAAGCCATTGTTTACCATGAAGAAGCTCTAAGAGTTTGTGGTCTGTGCAAAAAGCTTCGAAACATTGATGTTCTTCAGGAGGTTCTGACAGCTGCACATAAGCGCTCACTTCTTAAATATGCTCAGCAAGAGACAGAAGATGACTTTCTCAGTCTAATCCAGGCTCCGGACATCGTTTGTAAGTATACACAGCTAGAAATAAAGAGCATCTAACCAGACATGTATATGCTTTCATGGGGATGTGCCTTTATTATATATACACACATATATAACATGCATGCATATATAAATAATGCACAAGTTATATACTGTACATTTGAGTTCAGATTCCTTATGTGTTTCCTCAATCACAGATAATTTTGTTACAGCTGCTTTACACTGTTTTTGTCTGGCCACGTACTATTCTGAGGTAGATAACAGTGGTTATTATTTAAATTCAGCTTTTTTTTGTGACTATCTTGTGAGCTAGAAAAAATGGGGAAACTTCAAAAGTTAAAATCATACAGGGAAAAACTAATAGCTGTTTCTTGTAGCGCAACTCTTATACTGGTCTAAATTGTTAACTCAATTTGACTGCTATTGGCTCTTTCTACCCTATTCGAGCTCATCCAACTCTTTCCCACTGCTTCCCAAGAGGAAAGAATGAGCGCTGGTTTTAAATATTTCTCAGAGAAAAATAAAGAGGAGAATAGCATAGTTTTGCTTGGATGGATTGCTTTAAGTTTTCTGTATTTATACTATGGGCTCTGAAGATATTTTTAAGGCAGTTCATGTATTTGTCTTAAAAATTTCAACAAAAGTGAGTTTTTCTACAGCCTGGTAGGAATTTAGAAGAAATTTCTACCTAGCTTGGAGTGCAAGAAAAATAAATTTGTATGTCTTTTAACTAATATTTGAGAGAAAAATTACCTTTTTTTTTCCTGTTTCAGCTAAAATGGAGCATAAAATAGAAACAATTGCCCCTCAGTTTTCCAAGGTGAAAGTTAAAGACTTGTTTCACAGGCTGGTATGTATCATGTTAATGTCAACCAACCTCTGTCATTTTGCTAGCAAGTATAAATTCAGTCGAACTTGAGGGAAGGGACACAAATATTTTAGCCTGAAAAAATCATCCTGTAGTAACTTTTTTTTTCCCCCAGAAGTTATTGGAGAGATCATTCCTAGCTTCAGAGGTAAAAGTCAGCTTGAGACTAGCCAAAAATAAAGGTGCGATTTGTATATGGCTGTACACAGCATTCATTCTTGATAACCTTCATAAAAGTCCTATGAAGTTTCCATGGATAATTGCATACAACTTAAAGGGAGGGAGAAACATGCAGTACTTGGAGGATGGGCATGCTGAATGTGTAATGTTGCATGGTATAAAGCCAGTCTTTCAGGTGGCTCTGTGTGTATCGGTGGGCAAAGGGAACTGGGAGTTGCGGTTAGGATCAGCATATGCAATGTTTCATGAATCAATTTATCTTCTCCAAAATGGAGCAATATAGGACCTTATGGCCTGCTGCAGCCAAAAGATTCTGCACACCTTAACAGAGATCTCAGAACAACTTGGCAATAGCTCTCATCCTATTCTCTTTGAAGTATCACCTGAACAGTCACGAAGTAGGGCTGAACACTTCAGGGGACATCTTAAACTTCTGGGATAAATCTCACTGTTCCATTTCAATGGAAATAACTGGACGTTAACCTGCATAAATCCTACATGAGATGAGTTTAAAGCATTATAACTTAAAAAAATAGAAATGTTTACTTATGAATGACAGTAAACCATAATGTGCCTGCTGCTATGTTACCTGCAGGGCCCACTGACAGTCTTCTCAGCCAAGCAGAGATGGACAGCTCCACGTACCATTCGTATCTACCATAAAGCAGGAGAGCTAGGATTCAGTCTTAAAGGAGGTTCGCCAGTACAGATTTATTGTCTCGATCCAGTTTGTTCTGCAGCAGTAAGTACATTGGTGCAATATTAACAATTTATTGCCAGACTCTAGCATTACAATCATTTAAATGTAACTTTCGCTTGTTCATACTGGCGTATTACTGAGTTCTACCCTACATCAGTATAGTCAGTTCATATAATCTGAACACATGTTCAGTGCTATATGCATATTAGAAGTCAGACTACCCATATCCCTGATAGCACATTAAACTAGAGTTGATTTCTTCCTCTGTTCACCCTTAATAGATAAAAAGTCCCAAAAGAATAATAGCAAATGTCATTCCCGAACTAATTTGGGAAGTTAGAAGAGATAAAGGCTTTAGACAGTAGCAACAACAATAAGGGTGAGGATCAGAAAGGGAAGGCAAGGTAGCATGTGCCCAAGGAAAAAAGAGGAAAGAACATATTACTAGCTTCTAATATGGTGTTCTTTTGGTGGGGGCACAAAGGGATAAAGCAGCATGCAGTGATGAGCACAGCTTAGTTATAGGAAAGGCAGAAGCAACCACAGAAGTACAAATAAAAATACTGAAGAAATAGAATTAAAACACAGAGAAAATATGTCATGGGGGATGATAGGGTAGCAAAAACCAGGTTTCATTTACTTCAGGAGAAAAGTGAAAAGGACATAAAAAGAGCCAACATTTGAGTATGCTAGAATCACATCTATCAATGGTAACTCAGATAGAAACATGCAACTTTTCTCAAATACACAAATTACCTATGTTATGTATACTTTTTTGTTCCACGTGTCTGGATGGACAAAGGTTCTATAGCATCTAAGAGGGAAATGCCTTTAGGGCAGATACTGTATGATAACAAAAATGTTTTATGCATCTTTAATTCCAGAGAATAACCTGTGCAAAATTTTTTGACAGTCGTTGGGCCTAAAAGAAGGTGACTACATTGTTTCAGTTGGCGGTGCAGATTGCAAGTGGCTTGGAGTGAATGAGGTGCTGGAAAAATTCAAAAGCATGGGAGAGCAGCCCATTGAGATTGAGGTTATCAGTTGCCAGGATACAGCGACATCTATGGTATGTAATGAGACAAATGTGTTTTGCAGATTGGATATGTGAGAGTTTTGTTGCTTTCCTGGCTTCAGTCCCCAAAGAGAGTTTACTTTCATGTAGTCAGATATCCCACTCCGCTGGTGAATATATAAAGCATTCAAGTTATGTGTTCAATTTTAAGCAGTCTGTTTAAATCAGCATGACTTAGCAAGCTGAACTACAGTCTGTGTGCATAAGAATGGTTGGGTGGTGGGTTTTTTGTAGCGGAGCTACTTAAATTAATTGCATTATAAATTCCAGTGTGTATTTTATTTTCCCCTCACTTGTCACAGAGGATGAAAATGTTACCCTGTTCAGCACTAAAAAAGCCACAATGAAACAATAATGGAATGAAATAGAACATCCAAGACCATATGCTTATTTTCTATGCACTGTTAACATAAGTCATCTGTGACTTTTGTATTAAGATCACGGATTAATCTATGTATTCTTCATTTTAGTAGACTGTCTAGTCAGCTACTAAGCTGCTGTAGAAGCTTTAGACTAAGGCAAAATGCTCACAAGATTAAAAAATGTTAAGCTCTAAAACACTTACTTATAGTATGAGAGAACCTGCAGTTCCGCTAAATCCACTGCTTCATGCTTCTAACATTCCCTGGCAAGCTTAGGCGCTGAAGATTTGTTGCCTTAGAAGTGATGAAGGTGCTTTTACTGCTGTTGGGTTTTCTTGTTTTGTTTAAGAAGTTGGTTTTTCCTTACCGAATATAAGGAATTGCACACCTGCCATTTCCAAGCTGCTACTGGAAACAAAAGGCTATAACATAATCAAATTGCTTCAGGGCACAGCTAAAACTAGACAGAGAAGGCTGTGCCTCTCAGGTGTCCCACAAGAATGTCCTACAGTAGCTCTTGTTGTCATAGTTGCAATCCGTATGGAACCTGGCCAAAGACAGCAAAAAGACTCCCCTTCAGAGATCTGTGTAAGAACTACATACTTAAGCTAGTGTATATATTGTATAGTTATATTAGAAGCCAGTAAATGCTAACTACAACACAACCCATTGAAAAGATTCACAAGTCCCTTTACGCTTTGCATAGTACACGCTTGAGTCTAGACGGGCAAAATACCAGAATCACAGCACTCTGAAAGGCCTTGTGTTCAGTTAGTATGACATTAGCGCAGAAAACTTGCTGTAGTTTGCCTTGGAAAACTATTTGCGCAGTCACCTTTTGTTATCTTCAAAATTTTGACCCATTTTGGGTGACTGATTCTTATAATGCTTCTCCTTTTCCTACAGCACAGTAAGAGTGCAACTTACTCTGTGGGAATGCAGAAGACATACTCCTTAATCTGTTTGGCCATGGAAGAGGGTAAGACTGATCACACCAAGAAAGCCCCACTGAAACTGCCTTTTCTAAGTTGGGGAACTAAAAATAGACAGAAAGCTGCAAGCACCCTCTGCCTTCCTGCAGCTGTGGCTGGAAGTTCTCAGATTAAGAAGAAGCTTTCTCCCTTCACACTTCTGAGTACGGAAAGTTCATTGTACTGAATCTTTCAGAAGGATCTGTTAACATGACATTTTTCTTTAAAATGTGTATAAAAATATTGATCAATTTTATCTTTATATATACATGTGTATAAATTCAGACAAATGCCCTTGTCTTCATTTACTGTGTAGTGAACCACTATGAAGGTCAGAGGCTGGCAAAAACTCTAAAACTTAAGTATTTGAAGGTTAGAATGAAGTAGTTTGGGAGGTATGCAATAGCAGGATGTAGATGATAAAATTGCTTACATGAGGACAGGAGTCCTTTGGAATTTCAAAATACAGCATCCTAATTTTTTTATAGCTATGATAGATGGGAGTTATTTATTACAAACTTGATGCTGCATGCAAAACAATAGGGGTCACATTAAAAGATGATTTTGCTGTAAAAGTTTAGAGTCAATAATAAATCATTTAACACTATTTTAAAGAATTATCTTAAACCACAGGCAAGAGAAGAGTGTTATTCAGAGAAACTAGCCTTGTGCCAAGGGGCAGTGTCACGTAGTTGTGTTTTTTATACATAGACATTCTCTTTCTGAGAGTACTAGATGTATTCTACTGAACAGTTAATTTAATTCTGGAAGAGAATTAAAAGGCTTAAAGTCAGATCTTTTGAACTACAGAAACCTGACATATTCCAGTATAATGATCCAAGAGTACATAAGTTGAGGTGATGCTTTAAAATATGAGAAATGCTTGTGAGTAAGTGGCAGAATATTGAATTACTGTCACTGCCAGTTAAAAAAACCAAATAGATATAAAATCCTCTTCCTCACCTTGGAACAATTCATGACCAAGTATTGGCTATATATATTAACAGAAACATAACTGTGAGCGTTTGAGATTCTTCTATTTTCTGAAACTGAAATTAATTGAAAATTGCTAACACTGTAGTGTTAGTTAACATTGCCATCTACAGAGTAGATATGTGCTGTTTGATACTCAAAACTTTAAAGTTTATACACAGATGCAAACTTTCCCCTTAAGTTGTCTTTTAGTTTCTTATGTAATAGGTGTAAATATGTTGATGACATTTATTTAAAAATAAATAAAAAATTTCTTAAGAGTTTATATTGTATAACTTAGGAACTTATAAATTATAGTCTGAAATTTGCTTCCTTATAAAGAATGTTACATATTTCTAGAGTTTGCCTATAAAGGTTACCTAAAAAAGTTGTAAATTACTTGTGACTTGCCTATCCTTAGTAGTTGTTTTTTATGTGTATTTGTTTTGCACTTCCTTTTACACACACAAGCAGCAACAGTGATACACTGCCCTACACTATTCCATACCGAAGATACTTACTTTGCTGAAGATCTCATTAGCTGGATAGTAATTTCAGCCATACATGGAAAGTCACGTGCATCACCTGTCCAGTTCTTCATTTCTCTTAGCCCACTATGATAGCCTTCCTACAAATATCTTCCCCCTTAGCTGCGTGATTAACTAACTGCCTTTTCTTTCCCATCATCACACTCACTAGTCCTTGGGGAAAGCTTGGGCTGGGGGTCTTTTTTATTTAACCACCCCATGCCCCCAGGTCAAAACTGGGGCTGCCTAAGTGCTATACAAATAAACAGTATTTTCAGTCAGCTAACTAAAGATTCATTCTACACTGAGTGGTAGCCAACAGCTAAATTAAGGCAAATATTAATTTCACAGCAACTTATGTTGTTGCTCACACCACAGAAATATTTGAAACAAGTTTCTGTCCACAGGGATGTATAGGGCTACTATAAAGCTCTAAAAATAAAGGTTTGTGATCGATTAGTGGTTCAGCCTGTAACTCCATTAGTACTAACTGTTACTGCTTTAATTGAACTTTATTTAATGCACTGAGCAGATAGCTATTTGAAGTAGTAAAAAGGTGTTTGCCTTGCAACATCAATAACCACATACCTTTAGATGTGAAATCCAGTCTCCATAGCAAAGTGACAAAGTCAGAGAGGGAATAAGATTGAAACAGATTTCGATGTGGTATATTGTTTTGTAGTTCTGGAAATCTTGATGTTTATTATTCAGTAAATTAAATATTCATACCCAAATTATGAGTGTAAGGAATCAGGACATGGTTTAGCATGCAGGGTGGTGTTGGGTTGACAATTGGACTTGATGATCTTAGATGCCTCTTCCACCCTTTATGATTCTATAAATATAAATAACAGGTCTATCTGCTATCCACACTAACTGGTAGATGAGATTGGTTACAAAGGTGCCAAGGTTCTGTTGCTCACTTCTCTTCAGTTTACTGAAGGGAGTTGAAAATCCTGCTCAGCTGCCTTCCTGCTGTGACCCAAAACCCAAGTAGTATGAAAGAAACTTTTCACATACCTCCTTAATGAGTACATAAGACAAAATTAAATTTTACTCTTACTGAACAGAGTAAGAAAATAATTTAAAATAAAACCCAAGATGTCAGGAAAACCAATCCTCCTCTTTACAAATAACTTTTGAGAAGATTAATACTGGAAGACCAGGATGAATTTTGATCAAAGCTTCCCATATTACTTTCTTCGTAGTGTATATTACAGTATAATTGATATTATAATGAATATATTATTATTGATAATGTCAAAATATATTGTAATTTATTATTACTCTCCTAACCTATATTCAAACGCGCAACATGAATTAACCAAGACTTTGGATATCAGACACATGGGAATAAACTTGATAACACCCTGTGAACTGAAAAAGGAACCAGAGAAATTAATTATTGTAACGTCAAAGATGTATTCCAGTAGGACTTTCCAAAGGAACTCTAAAAAATTATAAATCAGAGTTACTCCTATAAAGCATTGTATGCTAACTTTTTTAAAGCCCTGTAACTAACATTTCCAGTCATCAAGAAGATAATACCACCCACGCATTAACAAGGTGTTTATTTCCAGAAGACATAAGTAAGCAAGCAAATGGCTTTTCCATTTTATTCCTGTGGATGCTGAAAAAGACAGCTTTCTCTCAGTTGTTTGTACAAGATAGATGCAAAACACTTTACGGTCCTCTTACCAAGGCAATTTTCACAGCTCAATCTACAGCTGTAAAAAAGCAGCAGCAGAGTAATATCTAGTCAATTAGTCAACACCCTTCAGATGTTACCAGGATTATAGAAATTACCATAATATGCGATTATTAAAACCAAAATTTTATAATTATTGGAAAGAAAGAAACAAACAGAAGTCTTTGTTTTCCAAAACAGCGCTACCGATGCATGTCAGGAACATAAAAATGCGTAAATTTGTTGTGCTACCGTTTGTCCAACTACTAGCTCAAGCTCTTTGACAGATGCATTACAAAGCTGGTGGATACTTCCAAACTGTTGCAGTAAAAGCAGAGCTTTTGTTTTCCCAACTCCTGGAATTTGTTGCACTGTTCGAAACATGGATGGCTCTGCCAGCTGAGAACACTGTTTACGAAGAAAGGGGTTACTGTTGTGATCCTTACTTTGTTCACGGACCTGAAGCAAAACAAAACCGTGACACTGAGTGCCCTCTGCCGGAGCTCTGCTTTTGATTTTTAAAATAGTTTCTTCCGTCTCAAAATATTTCAGTGCAATCACTAGGAAGTTTCAAAAACAAGCTCCCTCCTCAAGCGTGCGCCCTTATTAATGGTTTTGATGCAGATCCACAGTCTCACTAGGAAACCAACAGTTTCTTAATACCAACCATGAATCAAAACAGTGATTTTTGTCATCTTTATGATGCAATTGGAGAAAGGATAAAGGAAAAGAGAAGCAATGTCCCAGCCCAACACAAAGAAAACCTCAAGTCAGTTTTGACAGAGAACTTACATGAGGATTGCCTAATGCTATCCAGCAGCACCTCAGTGCAAGATCACTTTAAAAAAATCCAGTATCATATTCTTCAACTTTTTTTCTTTGTTCCCAAACATGCCCTCTTTCCACTGACCTACACTGCCATATTACTGTTGCAGGGTATTTATTCCTTATGTTCAAACAACAAAATATGTTGCATTCCTTTAAGAACCCAGGTATTCTTTCTGAACTGAGTGGTGGTTGTGGGAAACAGGTAATTCTCCTCATGTCCCATATTTTAATAAATCTTTGTCCACTAACATAGAAACTTACTAGCTGAGTGATAAGTTGAGAAGCTTCTCCTTGATTTGCCACAGGAAGCAACACCATTCCAAGTTCTAGCACAACAAGCTTTTGTACTGCTAAGAAGTATTGATCACTTATTTGGGTTTTCTCTACAATTACAATTCCCCCAAGACTGCTGGCCTGTATTGAAAGGAAGAAAGAAAAGACTGTGTTAATGACAAGCTGATGCAATGCAACACAGAGAAAACTTCTGTCAAGTGTGAGATGCCTGAAAGCAAATCAGAGGAAGAATAGACGTTGCAGCAACAGTTACTGAAGCTTAATACAGCATTATTACACATAATTTTTCAGTCTTCAGGTGGAAATTATCACAAAAGTTTAGCTCCACTAGAATTTAAAAATAACACAAGAAGAATGTTTTCAGAAGCATGGAATAAACAAAGACCAACTGAAAACTTTTCTCTTTATGTAGTACTTACATTTCTAAACCGAACCAATCTTCGTTTGAATTCATCCCCTGCAACCAAATCTGCTTCAGAAATATATAAAATGCAAGTTCTGTTTGAAAGATGAAAATCCACAAGTCCCAAGCCATCTTCAAAGATTAGTCTAATTTTCCCTTAAAGTGAGATTGTCAAAAGAAAAGAATACAGTAGTTAAAAAATATACTAATAATTACTTCACAGCACAACCTTCCTAATGTGTCAATAATCCTAGTGACTTAACAACAAAACTCCATATTCTTTAAAAGCTGTTCTTCTCTTTAAGCAAAACTAGTATAAGCAGTCCACAGTACTGTGTGATGTCTTTAGTAATGCCAATTACTAGCACTTCCAAACTACAGGTTTATATAGCTTCTCAGTAAACTCTGGACTTCAACAAAAACATCTCATGGTATTCTGAAAGGATCATCTTAATTTAGTTTTCTGTGCCATCAGATGATACCACAGTCCCAGTATCCATGTAAATTCAAGAGATTTCAGTGGAGATGCATATTCACAATAGCCCCACTGCTGTGATTCCCAAGAAGCAGATACTTCTGCTTCTGCTCTACAGTGCTCAGCAACTATGCAAATATAATAAAACCGACTACATAGATACATGATAGACAAACAGGAATTTTCAGCCTGTTAACACAGGCTGTACTAGAAATATGGGACCAGTCAGGCACAGAGTAAAGCATATTCCAGACAGTTTAACAATACTAGATGACAAAGGGGAACACTTTGCCTGAATTGTTTTTCTTCTTCCAATCTGTTTGTCCTTACCTTGTAGCCCTTGGGTTATCTCTGACCCTCTCCACTTCTCATTTCCAATCACATGTCCGTAAGGGACAACTATAGATCCTGTCGTCACAGGAAAGTTTGCTTTCGTTGTCATCAGACCTCCTTTAAATCTTTACACCCTAGAAAGGAATGTGGAAGAGATATTAACACATTTTATAAACCTGTTCCAAACTTAATTTTATAATTAAAATTTGTAAGATGCAATACTTTTCCAGAGCCACAAGCTCCTCCCCAAAGCTACCTTGCAGTTATGGTTAACATATCAAAATCGGTAAGCAACTCTGTTTACTTGAATACAGGCTGTCAGCTTGCAAATTCCACTCCCAACTTTGCCAGCCAATCTGAACAACACCCAAGGTAAGACATACAGGTGGTAAAAAAACCACACCGCCTTTTCTATGCCTTTATCCTCCCTTGCTGGAAGAAAGTCTGCTTCGATTACAAAGCTGACTCCAGAGGTATCTCCAGCCCTCAGACGACATAAGTCTCCAGACAGATTGTTAGCAGGTAGTTGCAGCAAGAGATTATTTTCAGGTTTGCCAGCTTTACGCGGTATTCTGACTTTAGGGGGAAATGGGAGTCTTTAAGGCTAAGGCACGATTTAAGGAGAAGAGCCAAAGACGAGCCGGTACCGCCGCAAACACCACCACCTCGAGCCACACCCTGCAGCCCGGCCCAGAGCAAGTCCTCACCGGGGCCCGCTCTGAGAGGAGCAGGGGACGGCCCCAAGGGCGGCCGCCCGCCCGCCGCTGACCTGTCCAGAGGCGGCTGAGCTCCGTCCCGGACGCCCCAACCTCTCGGGGCCGCAGCCTCTCCTCCGGAGGCCGCGCAGGACGCCGGGCAGCCCCGCCGGGAAGAAGGCCCCGCCAGCCCCTCAGGAGAGGCGTCGCCTCACAACTCCCAGGTGAACAGCCCGCCTCAGAGCGCGCGCGCTTGGCTGACAGCGGCGGCCGCAAATAGGAAGCGGCAGCTCTGCTGCCCGTAAGCGAATGAGGAGGCGGGATGGGGCGGGCCTCGCCGCTGGTAGGTTGCTAAGGGCGGAGGAGGGGTGAGTAAGGCGCGTGCTGATTAAGGGAGCGCGGACCCGCAGCGAATCCGTTGCGCCGTTGTTACCAAGCGCGTCGCGACGGAGGAAGCGTGCGAGGCGGGAAGAAAGTAGTCGGGAGGCGGTGGCCGAGACCCGTCGCCTATCTGGTCCCGATGGCGTTTTTTTTCAGGAGAGGTCGGAAGGGCTCGATCGTGAGTATCGCCCGGTCCAGGGCGGGCCTCCGTCCCCGTGAAGCAGGGCCAGCGGCGGAGGGGGGGGGCCGTGCCCGGGCGGGACGAGCGGAGGCGCGCAGGGAAGGCGGTGACGCGCTGCGGTTGGGGCGGGCGGTCGCCGAGCAGTTTGACTGAAGTGAAAAGCGGGGGAGGAAAAAAAAAATCCTAAGCAAAGAAAAAAGAAAAGGAAGTGTCCGGACGGAGCCCGGGCGCTGGGGTGTTGGTGCTCTCCTTCCCCTCAGTCCCGGGCCTTTCTCCAGAAACAGCCGGCCGAGGCGTTCCCGGCGGCCTGCCCAACCCGGGAGGCCTCTGGGTGGAAGTGCAGCTCGCTCGTTTCCAACGCCTGCTGAGGTGATCGTCGGTTCACTGCTATAAAGTGAACTGATAAGAGTTAAGAGCGAAAGCTTAGAGCAGCCAAGCGTTGTAGGCTTGTCAGCAATGGTGGGGTTTTTAACGTACTTGAAGTAATTGAAGTTTTTTTTATTATTAGAATGAAAATAAAGTATTGATCCTTTGCTGTTGTCTTACTGTGGGATTACTCAGCTGTATTCCCTGGTAATTGTAGTAAGACATCTACAGTCAACAGCCTTTACTAAACAAAATGGTGCATGCCAGACAGACTTCCAGAGTTAGGGAGCAGTGCATTTGCAAGATAGACCAAGTTAAAAGGCAGTCTTTGCAATGCACCGTTTCGTTATTTGATGTGGCTTTGTGTAAAGACAAATATTTCCTAGTTCATCTGTTCATTATCCCATTGGAGAGGACAATTAAAAAAAAAACAACCTCTGTAGCAGAAATAGCAGAAACTTAGCCTGTTCTACTCCATAAAAAAATTACATCTCTGAAGGTGATGGGCTTTATTATGGCATAGTGTTTTCTGATACCTAGAGAGAGGGCACAAATTCAAACACAGAAAATTCAACTTAATAATCATAAAAAAAAAAAAAATACTGTGAGGGTGGTCCAACACTGGAACAGGTTCCCTAGGGAGGTTGTGGAGTCTCCGCCCTTGGAGATACTCAACACTTGACTGAACAGGATTCCGAGCAACCCTCTCTAGCTGACTGTGCTTTGAGTAGGGACTTGGACTAGACGATCTCCACCCTCAACCATTATGTGATTCCATTCAAAGTACTTCTTGTAGGGAACTCTGGTCCCAGTTTTTCTGAGCTGGTATTTAATGTTATCCTTTTAAAAAAAAGAAATGTTGCATTTGCTGATAAAAATGTATTAGTATTTTATTTTATTCAGGTTGAACCTTTGACTGCAAGACTTGTTTAGCGATAAGCTTTTTCAATCTCATACTGCTGTGACGGAGGATTACTTCTGACTGACAGATTCTTTCTACAAGAAAGGGATTAATATTGTTGCTCTGAAGCAGGGTTCAATTATTTTGTAAATTACATTTCTAACCTTCATTAGCAGCTGTTCATACATGTTAAAAAGTTAAACTTGGAACCATTTTAAGTCTTTTGTTTACATTAATTGCATGTAATTGTTCTTCCTTTTGATATTATTTTGTATTGTTAGTTTTTGTGCATGTTCAGTTCTGTGTTTTTTTCATTGTGGTCCTTAAACTCATTGTCAACTAATTTTATTTTAAATTGTTTAGAAACATATAGCTCATGGCCTGGTCCCTGCTGCTACCATAGCTCCTAAACCTGCAGTTCCCCGCACCCCTCCCCCTCGTAGTCCAAACCCTTCTCCAGAAAGGCCCAGGTAGGTTTTGAGTTTGGGTTTTGTTTTGGTTTTTTGCTTCATCAGCTACAATAGCACACTAGAAAAGCATGACTAGAAGAATTGCATGTCCTTGCTGCAGTGTTTACATATAACTTTTCATAAATAGAATATATTTTTGATTTGGGCAGTTCCCTTCTTTGAACTTTAAAGATACCTGTTTTTCTCTCACTCCTAAGCATGCTAAATAACTAGGACAATGACCATTATTAATACGTAACTTGTTACAAATCTGAGTCAGTTAAAGACAAACAGACTATTTAAAGTTAGGGCCATTTTTAATTTAGCTGCCACAGTAGAGTGTAGGACTGTAGCAGTGCTAGTACTGTGAGTCAGGAAATTTTAATCTATTAGAAAAGCATAAATTAGATGTTAGTAACATGCCATTTTATTGCATATTAAAAAAAGTGGGGACTTAACTGGCATGTAAAATCACGCTGGATTGGATTTGAAGTAGCTATAAAGCCAAGTTATGTAAAGGGATAATACAAATTTATTTTTCTTTTAATTTGTAGTTTTTACAGTTTTACGTTTTCTCTGTTTAGTTCAATTCTGGTTGTTTTCTGTGGTCTTAGAAAGACATTCCTGCTTAATCCTAGTTCATGTCTTCATCCTTTTTGACCTCCAGTTGTTGTCGTTCCTGTTACAGTCCTCAGCATTTCTCTCTTATTAATCTTTATTCCTACTTGTTTTTTCCCCTTCATCTTACCCTTCTCTATAGTCCCCAGCATCCCACAAATAGGGACTTCTATGTGCTTATGCTTGCCCTAGTTTGCAGTGTGCCAGCATTTATTAACAACTTCCAAGTCGTCAGTAAAAGGTTCAGAGTAGGGAATAAGGGAAACTAGGAGTCAAAATAGCAGAACGTGGAACACTTTCTCAGCACAACCCCAGGTATATTGTTATGGCTAAAATGAATGCTAAGTACTGTAAACTACTGATATCAATTTTGTGAATGTAACTTGGTATATTCCATGATTTTCATGCATGTGATTTGGGAAAACTGATAGGTATTGTACTTTACTCTTAGATAGCTGTGTTACAATAGCTTGCCCAGTTTTGTGCTTTATTTTGGGAGTTAATAGTTTAGAACCAGTCCCTTAGAAGTTTCAGTGATGTTTATGCTTGCTAACTGTGAACATTTTGCTTTGCTTAAATAGTGAAGGCATTTTGCAATGGGGAAAAATGTGGAGCACAGAGAAGAAATCAGTATTGTTTCGTTGCTTTATTCTGTTTTCTTCCAGATCTGCTCTAGCAGCAGGTATACTTGCAGCAACCCTAACAGGGCGCACTGTTGCTATTCCTCAGCCTCGGCAGCGATCACTTTCTGAAAGTGATTCCACCTATGTGGAACAAGAATGCTTTGAACCGTATGCAACAGTCACAGAGCTCAGAATGGGGTAGTGTATACTTTCTGGTTTGATATCTTGTATTAGAGATAGAATCTGTAATTATACGATTTTACAAAAGAGTTATAGCAAACTAATTCACCTCCTGGTGTTAGTCACTTACTTTTTTCTCACCACATCATAAATTGGGTCTGAAGTATCTACAGTGCTCATTCTGCTTCTCATAAAGTGATGTCACACGTACAATCTTCAGAGAGGGAGATTTGGATTGCACAGCAGTCACAAGTTAAAACATGTATTATTTCTGCCAAATGATGATCAATTACACAAACAGTTTATCACTGAGGAATCATCTGAATTACATGTCAGATATTTCCTTTGTGCTGAATAATTATTTCAGACTCTTCTTTTGGTAGAATTAGCAACCTTCTATCTCTAATCTGGCATTTTCTTTAAGATAGAGAAGAAAGTGTAGCTCCAGTGTTAATTGTCTATTTTAAAGCATACACATAGGCTGGATTCCTTGTTTGCAGCTAACAGAAGCTTAGATGTCTGTGCCAGCTGTTTGGAGTTGTTGTGTATAGTCTAAGACTGATGGCTCTACTTTACTAGTGTTAATTTTTTCAGAAGAGTAAGCAACACTGAAACAGCCTTTAAACTGCTTTCTACTTGCAGACCCAACTGGAAACTTGATGGTAGTGACAGATCTGCTGTACAGTCCCTGGAAATATCAGGCAGTTATTGTGAGGATGAGGACGTAGATACCTATCCTTCAGATGCTGGTAAAGAGGCAGAGTCCAGCTGTCAGAGTGATGAGAAAAGGGGAGAAAGCTTAAGCACCAATGCTATTTATGCTGTTCCCTGCAAAAATAAAAAGGTAGGATTTGAAAATGCATTAATTCCTTTACCGTGTTTTAATATATTCATGCAAATATTAAATATTTCTAGGGATTTTCAGTCTCTTCTTACTTTTTAGACATTTATTTGGTTTTTATTATTCCATATGCTTCTTTTCGTGGTTCATTTACTCCTACACGAGTCAGGTTTGTTTGTTGATCCTCACAGATTCCGCATCTCTGATTACTAGGAGCCTTTCCTTATTAGGAAAACACTGGTATTCTGTATAATTATTGTGCATAATTTAGTCTTGTAAAATGTCCAATATTTTATGTTGAACATGATACTTATGTAGCAGATTATTTGTTAAAAGCACTAGGAACTTTAGTTTTACAAATGGTGAAAGCTTAGGTATTGATTCAGTATTGTGCTAATGAGCAAAGACCTATACAGAGACAACGAGATTCAGAATCAAACAAAATAAATTACCTTATTGTCTTGAAGACCGGTGGATTTTTCTGTGTTATGGGTTTGGATTGTCTTAACTAGCGATCAGCAGGGTAATACTCTTAAAGTACATTTAAAGTTCACTTTGTATCCTTGTCCAAAATGATACAAACATTTTATAAACAGGAAGAAGCAACTGAGTAGTAAAGAGGCAATGAAATGCTATGTATGTGAAAAAAATCAGAAAACGCCCCTAGGTGAAGAGATAGTCATCAGTTAGGGGAGAGGAGGGGAAAAAAAAAGGGAGTAAGTGGAATACGTGAGACACTGGTATGCAGTCAACAAGGGGAAAAACAGCAGAGAGAATGTTAAAAATTTTTCATTAATCCCTTAGTGCTGTGATATAGTAGATAAATGATTGATCTTTTATTAAGAGTGAGTTTAGATACAACACAGAACAAGCAAATATAGGGTAATTTGACAGACTTTTGTGACTGAATGAGGTGACAGGCAATATTAGCCCTGCGAACTAAATGACTGTCATAGTTTCCTACCTCCTGTTGATCATTGTAAGGTTTAGATTTTATTTACATGGAGCCCTAAAACAGAAAAAAATATGTCTTATCGTTTATTATCTTAAAATATTGGAGTAAATTCCGAATGTGACTGGGACATTAGAACACTAAAGGTTTCATACAGACAGCAAGATGTGGGCTATTTTAGCAGTGTTACCATGATTTAGATAGGCTTGTCTTATTTTTACACAGGAAGAGTTTCCACCATCTCCTAGTACTAATGCTGACAAGAAAGAGGCGCCTTCTCATGAAACTGAGTTTCAGGTGCTGGTGGATGAGTCAAATGTGCAAATAGAAGGTAAATAAACTTAATTTAGTCAAAATGCCGTACCTTTTGATAGCATAGGGGAAAATAATTTTTTAATAAAATAAATTTAATACTATATGATAACAATACATTCTTTTTTTTTTAAAGGGCAATGGAAGAAATGCTACTAAATATTTGCCTATTTCTACTAGTTACAGAATATACAGAAAAAAATACGGCAAGAGAGCAAGCTCAATCTACCTGCATAGGATTTTTATTGTATAATTATCTTGTCCATTATTTTAAAATCAGGAAAAACAGGAAATCAGAATTTGTTCCAGAGCTGTGAAATGCAGTTTTTACAGAGGATGGCAGCACTCTAGTAGCATTTGGATAGGAAAGAGAAAGCAGAACTGAGTCCAATTTGAAAAATCTTTGTCTTTCTGTTTTATTCATATTGGATCTCAGTGTTGTTTCAATATTATTTCAGTGGAGTTATTTGAAAAGCTTTGTAGAGAACAATATCCAGAAAGAACAGGTTGCTTTGATAAAACTGTTGGGGAAGTGGATGCATTAAACTGAAAAGAATATGATACATAAACTGTTTCTAATTCCTCTTGTACATAGTAAGTGCTGCGGATCTTGGAAGCTGTCAGATTTGCAGTTGCCTTGTTCAGAGATGCAACAGGATTCAAGCCCAGTAAAATAAATTAAAATATTTAATTTGTCCTTTAGTCAAATTCTAAAAGAATAGTGGAAGACAACAATACAACTTAATTTCTTCCATAGTTGCATCTATGTGGTGTGACGTAAAGTAAGGTCTCACATCAGTATCCCAATACACCATGAAGAGATAATGGAAAGTTAGTGATCTAATCTGTGGTTTTGGGAGGACTTTCTTCCATTTATTTGCAGTATACAATACGTGTACTTACATATCCATATGAACCTGGACGTACAAATGTAAGTTTATGGGCTTACAAATGTTTTTTGTTTTTAATTGACTGAACGATCTGTTTTTCTTTAACAGAAGACCAAAATCTTGGCTTGAATTTAAAGGTAAGACTGATATGAAGGTTAATTTGTGATGCATTTTTGAAAAAAGGATGTTAAAAACAACTGATAGTTTACAGTCACTTAAAACGAATTTATTGCCACTAGGGAATCTTTCTTTTGGAGTACAAGAATGGCTAATCATTCCTTTTGAGAAATACCACTATATATGTAAATAGGCCATACGGGGGGGGAAGTGTGTGTTCATTGTAGTTTTGGGGTTTTTTGTTGTGTGTGTGGTCTTTTGTTTTTTTAATATATCTTCTGTTGTTCCTCATGCAAAAGAAGGAAACTGAGGGCGGGAGACATCATGTTACAGCAAGAGATAGCCTAGTGGTAATTATAAAATTCGGAGTCTGGCTTCACCAGATTTTTATCTAGTTTTCCAGCTGTGCCCATCTGAATGCTTTCATAAGCTTGAAAAAGAATACCCAGAAGTTTAGTTTCTTGGATCAACTTGCTGGAATATTATTTACAAAAATAGTCAGTTTTTCCATTGTTAACATCACTTCTTCTCTTCAAGTTCTTGACCACATATATTTTCTTTTGAAATTGTTCTTGAGTTTTGACTCATTTAGTCATTGGTGTCTTGGTATGTTAAATTACATGGTATCATATCCTCACAGAACTTCACTGCTGTTTCATAAAAACGTTGAGAAAGTTTGTATATCAATCATGTTCACCTGAAGTAAATACATTAGTATAAATTCATCTTGTAGTTCTTTCCTGATGAAAGAACCTTCTGAAAATGTAAAAATAGGTACTTTTTTAACCATCAAAGGGAGAACAAAAACAAACAACAAAGTTGAAGAACATTTTACATTTCAATTTATTTGCTGATTCCCAGTTAGGTACTGATATTTCATATCACAGTTCACTATTCTAAAGTCATATTTTATACAAACAAACAAGTGGGAGCAACATCCATCCTGTCTGGTCAAGAAGCTTTATGTTTATGTAACTTCTATGTCAGCCATAAAATTGTTTTGAGAACTATACATCTCTTGACAACTGAGTTTCAAGTGTCCACACGTGACTGATGGCAGTGATAAGTGACAAAATGATGTCAAGATGGGTAAATGACAAGTCATATATTGTTAGTAGTGAATCCAACCTTAAATTTTGTTGATATAAAAGAAACTGCTTCAAAAGTTCTGTTTCTTAAGTTCTCCAACAGTGATGCTGTTCAGAGTACTTCAGAAAGGATAACTGCTAAAGCGTATTATTTCATTTCTTATTTCTCTGCTAGGAAGAAAAATCTTTAGCTGAAAATCAGATACGTGTAAAGCCTCCACCATCCCCAGGTACTTGTGATTTTTCTATGACTTTACTACAAATACTTACTTTAAAAATATGCATATCTATATAAAAATACATTTTCCTTTTTGTATTCTGTAAGCCTAATTCATGGAGGGGGGGAAAGTTATTTCTTCTGTACAGGAGATGACAAAGTGCTGAGTGTTCTGTGAATATGTGTAAAAACAATAGTTCCAGGCTTTGTGTGTTAGGTGTTTTAGACTTATTATTTTCTAATCTGAGTGACTTTAGAAGTCTTAAGTAAATGATTGTGAAATGATGTAATGAAATTAAAGTCACACTGGAACTCTCCAATCCCTTAAGTTTCGACTACACTAGAGGGTGTCACCATTATAAAGTATCCCATTGCAACTGACGTGATAAACATACCGTGATAGGAGGTACATGGTCTACCTTCAGCTAGTGCCTTATTTGTATGTTACTGGATCCGTGTAACGATTCCAGGCACAGCACCTCTGAACTTTGTGTATCACATGAACGGGATATGGCCTATTGTGAGTTCACGGGGTTTTGTGTATTTTATGTACTTTTGTGCTGTCAAAGTATCTTATGCCTTCTCACGGAAAGTTAACAGTGACCATAAACACATGAAGCTATCATATGTCATCAATAACACAGATAGCTCTGTGTTTCAAAACCAGTTCTTGGGTTTCATATATATCCCATACTAAGGAACTGTTGTGTACTAAGATGTATGTGAATTTGAAAGTGTGATCTGTTATTGCTGATGCAACAATATATCCACGTTTTGCAGATGATCTAAAATTTTACTTTTGTATGGACTATTAATTAAGTAACTTCTATTCAGTAACATTATTGAAGCCTGTGCAGTGGGAAGGAGGGTAAAGCTTTCATTACACAGGTGATTAAGATAAGAAGCGGGCAAGAGGACTGAGTAGTCCATGCAGGGCACATACGCTTTGCTTACTGCAGTGGATATTTCTGTCTCGCCTCTCTAGTCACCCATGCTAGGGAAAGGGAGATCTGCTGACACTTTCTTTGCCCTTTAAAGAAGGAATGTTTTCAATGTCTGAGAGAAAAGGTGGGAACTTGCAGCCGCTCCACTATATAGCTCTCTTTCCAAATCCGCTTTTTTAATTCTCTCTGGCTTTATCTTCTGTGAGCCATGAGCTGATTTATATCTTATAAAGTATCACTCGTACATAATGCTAATATTAGAAAGAAATGGATTATAATTTGCTGAAACTTGTATTGAAGTCTGAATACCATTTAAATGCATTGTACTGTGGCATTACAGATGTGTCTATTCGGTCAAGGCAAGCATGGCAAAATATGACTAAAGAAAAATTCAGAGCACTAAAACAAGAAAACTGGTCTCTGAACAAGGCGTACCAGGATATGGTCCAACAATTTGAGGGAACAAAACAGCAAATGGAAGAACAGCAATTAAAGCTGAAAAGACTAGAACAAGAAAACAGAACACTTAAAGAAGCTGCAGAAAAGTCCAGACTAGAACAAGAAAACAGAACACTTAAAGAAGCTGCAGAAAAGTCCAGACTAGAACAAGAAAACAGAACACTTAAAGAAGCTGCAGAAAAGTCCAGACTAGAACAAGAAAACAGCACACTTAAAGAAGCTGCAGAAAAGTCCCATAGAGAAGGTGGGAGAAACATATAAGCTATTCTGTAGTTACCTTGTTTGATTTTTCTAATTTCTTACAATCTATTCCTGCAGTAGTAGGTGTCCACTCATTGATTTGAGCAAGTATCTATGCAGAAGTAGTTTTCGAACAGTATTTTCTACATTTGTAGAAATTTTGTCAAGGAATACTTACGTGATCATAAAAAATTAATTGGTTGTTTGAAATTTAATGGGGTTTTGTTAGTAATTTTCGTCATGGGATTACTCCTTTACAGTGTTTTGAGAGTTCTCTTATTCTAGCTTATTGAGGTTTTTGTTTTCCTTACAATTAACAAATGATGGTGAACATTTCTTGAATTTTGATTGAACTTTGTTGTTGGATATTTGTTTTAATAGAGGAGGCTACAGAATTACTTATTCTCAGACAACAAGCACAAGAACTGGTAGATGAAAATGATGCTTTGAAAATGATGGTCCATCGTTTAAATGTAGAATTAAGTCGCTATCAAACTAAATTCAGGCCATTGTCTCAAGAAGAGGTGAGAATCTTGGTTATAAAGGCAGTTTTGTACTGAAATGTCCCATTGTCCTTTCATTCATCTGCGAGTTTTTAAGACTATTTTCTCCAAATTTGCCCCAAAGCCTACAAATGCATAGGCTTTCTCTGAAATTTAAGATAAGCATTTATCGTTAAGTCTAATTTTAAGAAGTTAGACTTTCTCCTACATTAGTAAGATACTGAACTTCCAGTTTTGTTGACTTTGTGTGCTACATATGCAACACATGTAATTAGAAATATAAGCTTGTTTGGGGTAATAGTTGTGGCTGCAGTGGGCAGTGGCTGGTGCTTCAAAAAGCAGGAAATAATTTCAGTATCTTTTTAAAAATCTACTGTAGCATCTAAAAGTGAAAAGTTTACCCGTGAAAGGACCACCACCGCCATGGCTGGTAAGTTAAAAAAATGTTTTCACTTATCTGTTCATTCCTTTCTAAGTAAAGTAGAATTTCTTTACTGGAACCAAAATATTCAGGATATTATTTAGTTACTCTACTGAGCTATTACATACTAGTAGAATATTATAAACATTTATGTTTGTTGCATAAAAAGATGTAGGGCAGTACTTTGCAATGAATGTGTGCAGCTCCACAGTAAGTTATAGACGGTGTACAATCACCAACTTTGAACTACTGAATGCAAATTAAGTAGAAGTACTGTTACCCTAAGAATCATAAATACCATCGTCACGTAGTATTGTCTGGCATGTAGTTTGCCTCAAGGTCTGTTGCTTAATTGTTAATCTTCCTAATTGTTAATGTTCTGTTGTGATTATTTTTAAGATGATACTAAAAGAAAATAGCGTATTTCAGTGATTCTGATGATAGGGATGGTCATGGGTCCACTAGTAGTCTATGAACTTCTGGCAAGAAGGCAAATAGTCTGTGAGATTGAATGCATTTGTAATATGTGAAACAATTTCTCCTTGAAATGCTAATCAGATCTTAGATTTTCCTTCCTCATTGTTACTCAGAACTATACAGAAATAGGAAAGTCCTCCTTCTGCACTGTCTAGTTATAATATCCAAGAATCACATATGTATGTGTTTAGTTTGAGAGTGTAAAAATTCCTTTTCCACTTACTAATGAATATGGGTTAAATTTGATTATTATAACTGTATTCACTGTAGTCTTTCAGTTTGATTTTGTATTCATTTGCATCCACATTCTGCTGTGCTACATATACTGATAACTAATAGCTGCTTTTTAGTAAAGCATGCAAGTACAGCTTCCAGCCTTGTCCTTTCCAAAGCTTGCTCCTAAAGTCATGCTGTTAAGTGCTTCTGCAACATCATTTTGCATGTGGTGGTCTGCGTGCTTGTGTAAGTCCTGCACTTTTGTCTGCAAGGCATATACGAAAATCCTTAATAGCTTTTAAAACTAGCAATATATAGCAGGAGAAGTAATAAAAATATTGATGAGATTATGGTTTGTAATTGATTTATATGGATTGATTTTTTTTATTTTTTAGTTGGATATGAAGTATTTGTCACCTCTTCTGTTGGCATATGAAGACAGAATAAGAGAAAAGGAAGATTTAAATCTTGAACATGAGGCAAGTTGCCATTTAAAGAAAACATACTTCTACACTGAAGCAGAAATAAGTTACTGAAATTTTTTAAAGGGATTTGTCAGAGGTGTTTTCTGCCTAAAATTCAAAGTGACTTTGTTTCACTTTTCCATGCATAGCTATTGTGCTATCTTATCCTACTTGTCTTGCTTGTTTTTGTCAGCCTGTTCAGACATAGAAGCAGGCACTACACTGAGATGTACAAGAACTGTGTGCTCTGAATAAACCATAAACACAGTCAGTGGTAGAAAGAATTTACTATTGTCATTCATAATGGTGATGCAGTGCCCTGTATAGCTGCTTTTCACACGCCTGTGGATTTTTGGTAGAAAAACATTTATTTCTAGTTTATAAAGGAATGGGTACTCTTTTTTGCTCTTCAGAAATATTTTTTTTTGCAAACAAATCTTTGAAAAATGGTGATTTTCTTCACAGCAGAACTGCCGTAACTTTTCAAAATAATTTATTTCCTTCAAAAAATCAAGCCATAAAATGAGCAGAAAACACTGAGAGTTTTATATTCCTGTAAATTCACTGTATTGTCCTACCATATTCAAATTCATGTCATTCATACTGAAAATGTATAGTTTCACCTAGTAATTCCCAGAATTCAGTTTTTTAAATCTATATTTTAAGAATCTATGACTTGCTTAATTCAAATGACACGTGGCAAAAATGTGGCACAATTTGAATATATAATTTTTAATCAAATATTACAAGATTGATGAAGCAATTTAGAAGTATGCACATCTGAATTAAAGATGAGTAGGTATTGAGATAATATGCTGTTAACAGAAGAATTAGAAGGCACCCAGGCCTTCTGTATATTTATAAAGTTTTTGTTGATGTAAAAATTAAAACAAAAGACATAGCTCTGAAGACTTTTATGTGGAGTCCTTTGTCTTCCAGGAGGATATGAAGAATTTTAGAGTACGAGTTGAAGAGTTGGTGAAGGAGAATGAAGACCTGCATGAGCAATTAAATAAAAATAACTTTATTACCACTACAGAATGGCAAGTTATATTACTAGAGATTAATTTAAAAGCTACTTATTGTTTTGCTTGTTGCATACAAACTTTTAAGATCAGAGATCTTAAGGAAAAAATTTTATTCCCCTCAAGGAAATTAAGTTTTGCTCAAGAGTTAGTATGGTCATGATTATGTCTTGTTGGACCAATGCTGATCTGCAATGCCTGAAAGAATTTTGGAGTAAAGATCAAATAGTGAATGTGCAGTTTTGCACCTGAAGCGCATGTAATTCTGTCCCTGACCTTGCAGGTTACATACTTAACTTTTACACTTCTACTAATAGTAGGAATGTGCCAATGACATTAGTTTTTCATTAATAAAAAATAGTATTGGAATATGACATTAGAAGAATTGGATGTTCTTGAGAAGTGAAACAATGCAAACGTAAGGAAATTGAGTAGTATAAAATACATATGAGACTTAATAACAGTTCACTTAAGCATTCATCAGTTAGTAACTGAGATGGAGAAGAGACTGGTGGTACTGGTTCATTGCAAGATGATTGTCAGCTTTTTAGGGCAACAGCTGTAAAGAAAAAGAAAGGCAGTATAGTACTGGGGTGTGTTAGAATAGGTCCTTCTAGTAGCAGTTGGGCAATAACAACACAATTACATGGAAAACTCTGGAGACTTCCAGTCATCCATATTTAAGTATAGAGAAACAAAGCTGAAAGGGTTTGTGGTGTAGCCAAGGAAATGGAGGGCCTCTGTTATTTGAGGTTTCGACAGATTGGCCTTTCTCCTTTAGTGAAACAAATGCTGAGAAAGGACAATGTTGCTTTTTGTAAGCACATCAGGAACAGAAGTCATGGACTATACAAAGAACTACTTAAGCTGCATTTATAGGACTGAGGGCAGTGTTACTAGAACAACAACTGGGTATGCAATCACCATAAACAAAGTGGAAATTGGAAGATGATTCCTAAGCAGCCTGACAGATTTTGGAACAGCATCCGCTGTGAGCAGTGAATGTAATTCTCACTGCACTCGTGACACAGGTGGTAATTGTATAGAAGGGATCAATGGCACAGTGTCTACAGTAGGAGGACTTTGACTCAAGCTGTCTCTTCTAATGTTGTCTCTCTGTAAATTTAACCAATAATATCAGCAGACTTTCAATGAGAGGCTCCTCAAGGCAGAATTACAGAAGTGTGTAGTTTCTGTATAGATTTGGTTAAGTTGTTTATAAAGGCATCAAACTGTCTTATAGGTGCTTTAATAAAATACTCTGGATATTTTATATGTCTTTGGATGCTTATATACTGTCCACAAATTTCAAAACGCTCTTCATACAGGTGTTTCAGATTCTTAAATACAAATTTTTGAACTTGTAACACCTTTGCTTTTAATTTTGCCTCTCTGCAGATGAATGAGAGAAGTTCTTATCTCTCTGAGCTGTTTCAGGCTGTCTATAGTCTCTGTCTGGGAGCTGTTTTTGAGGGTAGGGTTCAGCAAGGCCGGGATGTCAGCAGCAATGCCACCTTACCAAGCATTCGCTCTATATATTCAGTGGCGTCTTCATGCTCAGTGTTGCAGTGCATTGCTCTTGTATTTACTTAACTGCTCATGGGGATGCACTCCTAAGCACAGAAAGGAGTTGGTCTTGATCAACCTAATCTTTTTGTAGCAATTTAAAAAATTTTGTGTCACAAAGTAGCGTCATGGTGCCAGGCATAGCTGACGGTGAGGATGTAGCTTGGCAATGTGGGAGACATTCCTTATGCCTAAACCTGTTGATGAAATACCATCTTAGTGATATCAGTTTGAAAGTTGCAGTTTTACCTGCAAAATCAGTTTGTTTACAATTGTTATATTTTAAAGACTTGTCCAGTAAGATTCACAATCCACTTTCTCAACCTTAACTCCAGCCTAGATAGTTTTGATGGGGAAAAAACTTCCATTGTTTCTTTCAGCTGGTAATGCTTAGCATCTTGCATCAGCACTGACCTTCCTTTCACAAATGACAAATGTATTTTGTAATTCAGTTTTTATTTCATATTTATCCATTCAGATGAAAACATGCAGTGCCTTAAGTGGTTAAAGAATATGAACTCAATCTTGGCTATTAACCAATTTCTAAGTGGCTGATGCGCACTTGCTTCCTTCTCCTATGCCCACTGCAGTAAATTTCACTGTAAATAAGTCAGCTGAACTTACAAGTGCCTATGTGCAGAGGTTTTCATGGATACAACTGTAAGGTGACTTCCATTTCTGTGTTTGCAAAAATCTTCAGGGTAGACTGTTTAAGACCCTATTTTTCAGCTGCCGGACAACAATTGTTAGCTGTATGGTTCAGCTTAAATTTTAGTCTGAATATAATTTGATGGTAGGGGAAATTGTCCCTATCTAGATCTACACACAATAGGATGCATTTTTACTTAGGTCAAGCCACATGTGAACAAAGTAGATACACATTGTGTTAGTTACTGTCATCAGAAATCCTTGGTAACAGTCTATTTTGCTACACTTTACTTGGGTTTAGGCTACTCTTGCTGATTGATTGATGACAACTTGTGATATCATCTCACACTTGTACTGTATTTCTTTGTGCATTCTGGCTGATACTTCTAAAGTTTTAAACCTATTATTAGTAAGAACAAATAGTTTCTTAAGCTTTCATTAACATAAAGACTGGTGTACTGGTTTTCTTGAAAGCTCAATTAGTACTAGTTATAAAGCAGAGAGTTAAGTTCTCTGCTGGGGATGGTTCAGTTTAAATGTACATCATCTTTACAGGCCCATACAACACACTGGCTGTATTTTTTCAGAGATCAAAGCCAAGAAGATCCAAATCCTGTCTAAGAATTTATCATGTTTTTGAAAACAAATTTGTTTCAGTTACTAGTTACGTAGCTGTCTGCAAGTCATCTGGCACTATTATGTAACTTCAGTTCTCTCATATGAGAGAAGTCTGAGAGACCTGGGACTTTTTTGCCTAGAGAAGAGAAGGCTCAAGGGGTAATCTTATCACTGTATATAAATGCCTGAAGGGAGGCTGTAAAGACAGAGCCAGGCTCTTTTCATTGGTGCTCTGTGACAGGACAAGAGGTAAAGAGCACAAACTGAGACACAGGAGGTTCCCTCTGAACATAAGGAAACAGTTTTTCACTGTGAGCACTGCAACAAGCTGTCCAGAGTGGTTGTGGAGTCTCCATCCCTAGAGATCTTAAAAAAAACATCTGGACATGGTCCTGGGCAGCTGGCTGTAGATGCCCCTGCTTTACCAGGGTGGTTGGACCGGGTGGCCTTCAGAGGTGCCTTTCAACCTCAACCATTCTGTGTTGCTACACTCTGATTCATACATAGGTATTTTTCCTTCATTCTATAGGGAATTTTTGCTTTAGTTGGTCAAAGATTTTTAAACATTATTTTAAGTAATTTACATTTTGAAGGTTGTGAGTTCATGTCTCTGATAAGCTTACCTTGGGTCCTGACATTGCTTTCAATGAGGGTTTTAGTTTGTTTTTTTTTAAAGAGGTTCAAACATGATTTTATAAGTTTACACTGTTGGAAGTCAGCAGTATTCTTTCTTTGGACATAAGTTAATACTTGAATTATATTTTATTTATAAGCTGGTTGTTATTGCAGGCAGCAGCTGAAAACTCAGGCCAAGCTGGTCTTGGAAGAAAATGGATTGTTGATGGAGCAACTTGAAATTCAACAAGCTAAAGCAAAAGATAGTCACAGACAACATGTTCAAGAAGGTAAAGCGCTTGAGTTGCAAATCGTTTCAACTACACCAGAGTACTGCAGGTTTGGTTTTCTGTTTGTGGGTGGGGTTTTTTGTTTTGGTGGTTTGGGGAGGGGTTGGTGTTGGGAGTGGTTTTTTTGCAACTTCATATATGCCTACGAAGCATCGCTGAGTGCGGGTAACACTAATATGAGATCTTGTCAACTGATACTGAAAAGAAATGTCAGTATCACCTATTGACACTATGCAGCATACTCCATTTTGACTTGCTTCCTCTGAACAAGTGCCAAGAACTGTTAAACAGCAATACACTATTTTTCATAATTTAAGAGCACTTTAAACTTCACAGTTGGTATTTGTGAGGTATTACTTCCTTATTTAAATGTTCAATTTAGAATCGTAGGGTTGTTTATTTTTCTGCTTTGTAACCCACGTTTATCACTTAATATAGTTAATTATAGCATAAGTAGCAGTATTTCATTTTAAAGTGTTATAATTTGATACTGCTTGAATTTACATGCATCTTCAAGTAATAATCTGTTATCTCTTACTGTTTTATCGGAGGTTTGTATTTGCTTGAATTCAGAACACTTGATGTTCCTTGTCTTGCCTGTAAATATTATTGCTTGACCAAGATCAGTTTTTCTGCTTATAGTTATTTTTTTTGCATTGGCATATTCCTCTGGATATTGTTAATAGCCTTCTGACTGGATATTAGAAAGAGAACAAGCATGTTATGGTTTAAAATCCCAAAACTGAAAGTGAGATTGCGTAGTGAAGTTTAAAAAGGAAAACTGAATCTTAATTCACAGATGAGGATGTTCTGAAGAACATTTAATTATGCACTATTAACATAAGTTGCTGATGAGAACAGTCTCCTTAAGTGAACCTATATAGCAAAACTCCAATTCTGAAAATTTTTTATTAATCTGCCACCTAATTCCATAAATACTTTCTGGTTTTAAAATTTCTGAGTTTCTTGTTTAGAGTTCTATCTGCCTGTATCCATCTGTGTGTAGAAAATAACAACTCATCATACCCAAGGCCAAAGGCCAGACAATACCCCAAAATCAGGTGTTCCTCTTTCCAGGTCTCGAAATAGCTTGATCTGGTATGAGTTGTCAGAACATCCTTAGCAAACACTGACCGATTTTGTTATCTGTTGCTGGAGTTCTCACAAGGAGACAAGAGCCCTAATCTTCCATTCAGCTGCTGCAACTGTTTTGGCAGTGTATCCAGTGATTGTACAAGAAAAATTCAGAGATCAGTGAAGAGAAACTAGGCAGCCTCTATATGTGTGCCCCATCTACTAGGCTACAAAAGTCAACATTCCATTTTAGGTTCTTTTCCTGAACTGGTAAAATCTGTATCGGAGGATTTTTCAGAGTGAAATGACATTTTAATGAGCAAATAGCTTATAGCCCTGAAAAGAAGTAGTGTTGAAGCTTTGGTACTTTTACAGAACAAACTGCTTGAGAGAGCAAAAAGAAAAATCCAAAGTGTTAAAATCCAAAACAAACTGCTAAATCCACTGTTATATAATGCTATGAACAACTAGGAATTATCATATTACTGGTTTAGTTGGAAGTTTTACTAGGTGATTGAATTAGTTCCGCTCTACCCAGTTGGGCTTTTTTTTTTTTTTCTCCCAAAAGCTTCAAAATTGACCAAACAGATAATAATTCTAGAAGATAAGAAACAGAGTCAAGAAGAAGAGATAGCAGAGTACCAGAAGCAATTGGAAGCTTTGCGTTCTACTTGTGAAGAGCTGAAAGCCAAACTGGATAGCAGAATAGCACCAGAGGAGCACTTTGCTTTGGTGAATGATGTAAAAAGGTATGAGTTTACATGTGGTGCTCAGAGAAACAATTCTGCAAAGCATTTACAAGACTGTATATAAAGTGTTCTCATCCTTTTGTTCCCATATTTGGGAAAATGCCTGAAGGATCCTGAAACTCTAAACTAAAAATACCAAGTTCCTCCAGTCTTTACAATATGGAAATAACATGAAGCAGCACAACACAAAAGTGCTCTCATGCAATATAGCCTGTAAAGTAATGTTTTTCTAAAGATATTATGTACATTTCTTTCAAGCCTTAGGATAGTGCAAGTTACTGTTTCTTGGTACAGTGCCTTCCTGAGTTCTCAGACCTTGTGTTTTGACATTGCTAGTAATTTATTTGAAAAAAAAAATAGGAAAGGAATACATTTAGACTACATAGAATTTAAATTATAAAAATATCCTATTTCAAGTGCAGTCAGTATTAATTATTTGAATAATTTTGTTTGTATTATGCTTCATTCATGATTTGATACATCATGAGATTGTAATACTTGTCTTTGTCTCCACTAAACATTAGGCATTCTCAATGTGTCTCATTCATTTCTTCAACATGGGTATCTTACTGTAACAGCGTTTTAGTGAAGTAGGGTTATATGTGATGCCTGTTCTATGCTGTTGTTTTTTTGCAGCCAATTACAACAGGAGCAGGAGAAAAAGCGCTGTGAGCTGGAAGATCTAATGGGAAAGATGGCATCACTGCAAGCTCAAAACAAGAAACTGCTTTTAGAGCAAAATAACTTCATGGCTGACAACAAGATCCTGGAAACTGAGATGGAAATGACACAAAAGACAAACAAGTCATACCATGTTCTTATTTTCTTCTGTAGAAATACTTGTATTTCTCAAAATAACAGCAGAAGTACCTGTAAAAATACTGTCTGACATCCGACAGTGTGTAATTTCTACCTATTGCAGAAAAAACATGTTTCCTAAACACATCTTTGTCACATCTGAAGGCCTAGTCATCAAGTAACTTTGCTAAGCTTTATATGTTTTCATGCACAGTTTTCTATGTCTAAATGCAAATTAAGACTATATCTTTAATGCCAGTAGCTATAGCAATTAATAATTTGTGTACTCACCTGAAAAATAGGGTATTGTACTATTTGCAGACCTCTCATGCACCCAAGTGGTTCAGAGTTGGGCTCACAATTATTTAAACAGTAAAATCAATATTACTGTTACATTTCTTAGGATATACAAGCTTTTAGCTATTGCACAAATTGGTCTTTTGAGTCATTGTTACTGTTGTTATTCATGCAACATATTGTAAAGAAAGAGCCCCCAAAAGTGTGAAATGATACTTTCAGCATTGCAAATATTTTGAGCTAGTGCATCTTTAACAGTACATTTAATCTTTTGAGACTTGTACAAGTTGATTTGCACATGCAATGCAAGTTCTTTTGATGCCATTATTAATTCCCAATCTGAAGGATTTCCTTTTTCTGTTAATTTTATAGGCAATTAAGGAAGCAAATAGGTCTCTTGAATCAGCAGTTGGAGGAAGCAATGGAAAAAGAAGATGCAGCCCATTACTATCTCACAAACCTTATTGGTTTGGTGGAGAAGATAGTTCAGGAACGCGATCATCTCATTTGTTTGGTAATTATCTTTAAATAATTAATATGATGTAATTAATATTTAACACAATTACCATCCTACCAGCACAACTTTGTTGTTCATTTGAATTATCAAAAAAGAAAGCTGTAATTTCAGTTTAAGGATTTTGCTATTTAAATAGACTTTTGCAAATAGGATAAGAGCAGCAGAAGATTATTTTCTAGAAGAGTGGTTAAAAAGCAGCTACACTGATTTCTGGAGATAATTAAGCCTTAACTCACATCAGGATTAGGGTCTGTAATGGTATATATCATGCTTAAAATAATTTTTTAACCTCATTTTAGAGACTGGGTTCAATTGTTGAAGCTATATGTATTGAAAAATAGCACGCAATCATAAATTGTTCATATGTATTTCTGAATCTAAAGGTAGACTATTATCCTTGAAGTGATCTGAGTGGACCTTCTACTGTAGATGCACATGCACATTATTGCTCATTTTTGTTGAGCAGTCATTTTGGTTGAGAGTTTTGGAACAACTTTTGTTTAGTGGAAGTGTCTGATGTGGAAGTTACTGGGCTTTTTAAGTCACACTCTGTTTCCTTTACAAGATCTTGGACACAATTTCAATTTTACATATTGGTACTCTGTCTTCAAATTGGTCCTGGAAACCCCTTCCTGAAACTTTGTTAAAATAAAGCTTTTTTTGCTTTTGTTGTTCCAAGTAGCAGACAAAGATTGGTATCAGTGTTGGGTAAAAAGATTCTATAGCAGTTAATTCCTAATTCTGGAAGAGGAACTATGGTGACCCAGCTCAAATCCTTGTCCACTGCAAACTGGACTTCAGGATTGTGAAACTAGGCACAACAAATGTCTCCTAGGAATTAGGGTAGCTGGTTCTTCTCTCTGTCTCTGGTATATCTCCTTTAAAATATTCAGCATCCCACATTAGAAATATCACAGAGATCCAGAATTACCTGTAAGTACAAGGTGTGCCATTTGGCTTAATAATACCCTGGTAGAGGTTCAGAATACTTCTAGCAGTAAAAGCCTGTTTCAGAAGGAAAGATGTCTTAACATAACCTTAATCACCACAAGGTAGCGTAAACTCTATTTTTGCAAGTGTGCAGTAGTTGACATCATATTCTTCCCTCCCGAAACCCACACCTGAAAGTACACACTAGAAAATCAAGTTTTGTGCACGTGCAAAAAGCTCAGAGTACGTCCATGGAAAGTAGCCCAAAACGCAGTCAGCTATCCAGTCAAGTGTCTTTCTTTAGATAGGTATAAGCTGATCCAGCAATTAGAGGCCAGTCCTGTCATGCAGAACAGAATTTCTCTCTTCCTTTTGGTTCACATTCTCTTGTGTATGCATATAATGATGCATACTTCGTGCTGTCTGTTATTTCTCCATTTTGTGGGTTAGGTACTAAACAGCACACAAGTCTTGCTTTATGAATTCACTGTGTCTGGGCTGACAGCAGAGATATTCCGATACAAACTTTTCTACTGAAATAGTCTAGTATCAGTAAAACCTTTAATTGTGAAGTTTACTGCCTGGTAGAGCTGAATCAGAACAACCTGTTCCTACTTTTAATCGCTGAACTTAAAACCTACCTTGACAGGAAGTTAGACTGCAGGTGTATCTTGAAGTTAGGTAATCTGATATGGTTGTCTAATGGGAAGACCTAGAAAACACAAAAAAATTCATTAGAGCCAGACCCTAATGATTATGAAGAGTCACTACTGATGGTGGCATATAATTAAAAATGTATTTTCATTCCCCAAACCTCAAAAATCAGTAATGTCAGGTTTATTTATTCAGTTCAGCTGCTGCTGTTACCTACTTACTGTTAGCTACTTACTGTTTTTAATTCACTAATTGAATTAAGGTGTTTAAATTCATTGCATGCAGATCTAATCCAGGCAAACAGGGAGAGGAGAGAGGGTACAGCACTCTAAGAAATTAGGCTATATTCTTACTTAATGAGGATTAAACCCACAAATTTCGTAGTAAACACATCGCCACAAAAATAAATGGATGGTCTTAAATTTGCTGTTTCCAGCAACAGTGGCAGCCTACTGATAAATACGGTAAAACAGAGCAGCAACAAGTTTATTTAAAAGAATCTTGGTAGTACAACACTGATGATGAACTGTAATACTGAGTTAGCAGCTGTCAAAATGATTCTTCTATTGTATTGTATGATTCAGCTGCCACACAGTAAATCAAAATGTCACTGACTGTGCACAAAGCTCAGACTCTGGCGATGCTAGTTAATTCTGACTTCTGTGAAAGGAGATGTGCCTCTGGAGTGATATGGGTAGTTCAAGGTGGTCAGACATTGCTGATTCTAAAACATGGTTGTTTCTCTTGAATACTTTCAGTGGACTTAACAGTTGAAACCTCTTTCAGTTTTAAAATTATTTCATTGTTTACAGCTTATGCAGTGTTTGGTTGGTTTACATTTTATATCTGAGAGAGGATGTAGCGCTTATGAAATGATGGAAACAGTCATAAGAAAGAAGCATTTCATAAGCCACATGTCAGATTCCTTGCCTGAACCCCTGCCAATTTCAAGGGCTCTTTTGAGAGCAGACGGCTAAATCTGACCCAGAAGGATGTCTCATGCATATAAATGGGATCCCTAAATACACATACATACATCTGTAGAAAAATATGCAGAATTGGTTGGGTTTACAGTATCAGCAGCTATGATCACCTCAGAACAAAACTGTTTCAAGATACTATTTTGTTAGTGAGATAGTATTTGCAGTCAGATGACAAATTAGCCATCATTAGAATAATTTTCAGAATTCTTTTTCCATCTTGGTTCTTCAGATTATTGGAGCTCAAAACAGAATAGGTCTGTCATCCTCAGTGTATGTATTTTGTCTGCCCCATCTAAAGTAATGATTACATTCAGTTAGGTATATGATATGTTTACAGGCCAGATGCTTGGAAAGTGAGAATCAAGGTGTTCTCAACAAAATAGTAGAAGGCAGCCTACGCTTAGGAAGATTGGAAGAAAAAGTTAAGGTAAGCAATATTTCTAAGCTAAATATTGTGTGAAATGTTTTGGTTTTTTAATGAGAAAAGTCAGTAAATCTGTGTCAGGCTTTTAATGAGACTTGTGGATTATTTTATAAAGAGGTTTTAAAAAACCAAAATTATTATTGTTATAGTTTTCGCAAATGTCTTTTTCCATTGTATTTGTACATTGCATGTCTGCTAGATCATTGCATTTACATCATTACCTGGAGAATTATGACTAGTTTTAAAAACAATTAAAATTATACTTTATTTGTATTTCATTTTTGCGCTGTGGAGTAGCCCAGTTATTCTCGGTCCTGTTTTTTTGAGGCTGTACTAATGCTTCAACTTGAAGTCCATTACAGTTAGATTTGGAAGAATGAAAAACATATCTTGAGTGTACAGTTATCCTCGAGTACTTTCATGTGGCCATAGGGTAGGAAGTTTAGAAACTCAGAGGATGTTCAAACATTAGCCTGATTAGAGAATACATTATAGGTTATCTTTACAGATGTCTAAATAAATACAAACCATAGTGTGTAGTTGCAGTACAACAGCATATAGTGTGAAATACACTTGAAACTTTTCTAGTTTTACATCTTTGAGACTACAATAATTGCTTTTACAGTAAACTCGGAAAAAGGAGAAGGATATCTGGCATATTGGTTTCTATACACAGAAAGTTTCAAAAGCTGGTTAGTACTAAGTCAGATTTGCGCAGTTTACCCAAAAGCAGAGAGTCTCCATACATTGCACTTTTTCAGTCAAGACCTGCTATTCCTGCATCAAAGGATACAAATGTTAAGTACCCGCTGTGTTAATGTAGACCAGCATCTTCTGCACTTTTCTTGTAAGGATCGACAGAGCCCAGGAATTAGCAACAGAGAGGAAAAAACAAATCATAGATGTTAAGAGAGAGCAGTAAGCTGAAAAATAGCTAGAATTTGTAAGTAACCCTTCATAAAATACCTAAATGTGTGGAATGCTACCATAAAAGAATTCTCCAATTATACTAAATACAGCTATAAAAATTTTTTAACCATTTTTCACCCTCATTCATGTCTACCTAAATTTAGAAAACATCTCCCCTACCAAGACAGTGTCTTGTATTCTTCTTAAATAAAGATTTTCTGAAATTAAGTAGATTTGTGACTACTGTAAGGGATAGAGAAGAGGCTTACATAAAATTAAGAATATTTACACGCAGTACGAGCTGTAAATTTTAAGTGCAAAACCAAATAAAATTAAAAAATCCTTCTTAATCTATCAACTATTAATGGAAATTAGAAAAAATAGCCTGTAAATAAAGTTCATAAATATTGCTGTTTCTATTTAGCAAAAGTAAGACTAATTTACTTGCAAAATTTTTTGTTCTTAATTTTTGTCAGTAAAGCAGGGGGGCTTAATCAGTCACAAAATACCTTAAAATATCACATACTTCTTGGTTATCATATTAATTGAACTTTGCTAAAAGCTAGTATCATTTATTTCTTTGCTGAAAACACCTTAATTTCTTAAAACACCTTCAGTCAGGTAATCCACTTTTCTAAAGAAAAGTTTTATTGATTTGTTCTCTTCAGCAATTTATGGAAAGTTACGGGAATTCTTTTGTTTTACATATTAAAAAAAAATTCGTAAGTCTAAATAGATTGCCAGTTTTTTTAGTTTGGTTCTTTTTAGTCACAAGACTTTTTTAAATCCCAATATGTAATGCGGTTCTTCAAACAGGACAGGCCATATTGCACACACTGCTTTTTCAGGTGCTGCTGATAAAAATTCATGTGAATGTGGAAAGGCAAAAGGATTCTTCACTTGGAAGATAGATGTTTGCTTCCACAGTTAATGCACAATTCTAACAACCATGAAACTTGAACAGCAGCTTACTTTAAGATAACATACTTCCTACTTAGTTGAATGAGATAGATTGGAGGTCTCATTAGTCTGATTGTATCAGCTGGAGGAATACCACTATTGGCTGCTTCAGGAAATCACAAATTGGGTAACTGCCCTGTATGTTGAGTTACAGGATAAAACTCTTATGAGATATATGTGTAATCTGTCACCAGCGATTATAGTATTTAAATTGCATTAATTTTTCTGAAAGGGTGATATAACTATTGGTAATGTGAGTGTTATGCTATTTCTTATCTTAGAAAAGGGTGTTTTGTGTTGGCTTTTAGCCATCTTCAGCAGTTTTAGTGAGATACAAGATAAGAAATACAAATGATATCATATGAATTAGAGCATACAGTCCTTGGGTTATGATGAGAGAAGACCTTCCAGCTACAGGTTTGAGTTATTTACAAGTGCCTACAATGTGAGTTTGTATTTTCTACTTTTTAGACATAACCAGGTCTCTTACATTTACCTTTTGATGAATTTGCTGCCCCGTATCGCAGCAGGCACGAGCTCATCCAAAACTATGTGACAGGTCAGGTGTGCCATGTGTGTGTCAAAAGATTCTCTGGGGCTTCTTTCACATCACCACAAATATTATTTGAGGGGAGGAAAGAAGGAAGGCTAGGTGGGACAGCCGTTCTTCACTGGAAACACACAGCACGTACCCTACGGACAGCGGTTGTTTAAAAAGCTGGCAGTTCCATTCCCTTTAGATCACTTCCCTCTGAAGTCAGGTCATTTGTGCTTTGCACATAAAAGCGGATGTGCTCTTCTAGACCAGAGTTCTTCCTTTTAATTAATTCTTTCGCAGAAAGTACATGAACAAAAACCCTGTTGTTTTTGATTTTCATTGAGAAGTCTCAAAATAAATCAAGATCTGGCAGACTGTTATTAAACACAGAATCACTGTGGAAGTCTTTGCAGCTAAATAACAGTTTATTGCTAAAGTAAAACCCCAAACCATGTTGATGTTTATACACAGCCTTATTGCATATTTTAAAATGTGTATGCTCAAGTTAGGTAGCAAATTAAGTGATTCTCTTTACAAATATCCATCTTTAGTTTGGGATTTAGCAATTACTGTAAACAAACCCATTCACTGTGCCAAAAGTTTTGTAGGTTATCAGTACGACTATAGAAAGTTAGAAAATAACAGTAGAGCAGTATTAAATAGGTTGAATAAAGATATTCAGAAAAATAAATATTTTTTGTGCAGGAACTATGCTAAGGAAACAACATTTACTTTGGTATTTTAATTCTGAAAACAAATTAGGTTAATTTCTACAAGGAGGAATTCTTAAAGGCACAGGAGCAGGCTGTCCCCATGTGCTGCAAGACGAACTGGCGGGGAAGACAACAAGCCTGGCTGACCAGGGAGCTCTTGCTCGGACTTATGAAAAAAAGGAGGGTCTAGCACCTATGGAAGAAAAGGCAGGTGACTCAGGAGGAGTATAGCGGTCTTGTTAGGTCATGCAGAGAGGAAATTAGAAAGGCAAAAGCCCAGCTAGAACTCAGGCTGGCCACTGTTGTAAGGGACAACAAAAAATTTTTTACAAATACATCAACAACAAAAAGAGGGCCAATGAGAGTCTCCATCCCTTACTGGATGCGAGGGGGAATGTGGTCAACAA
>Ga0065711_1027514_pt1 | contig 48542 bp, 21 predicted proteins | sample Hoacrofraction12_FD_59098 | JGI IMG/M metagenome (GOLD analysis project Ga0065711, IMG submission 59098) | Hoatzin crop microbial communities from Cojedes, Venezuela - Epithelial fraction 12 v2 (version 2) | ecosystem: Host-associated > Birds > Digestive system > Esophagus > Crop | place... | reverse complement strand
TTCCAACCCCTACCATTCTGTGATTCTGTGATTCTGTTGTCTGTGGGAGACGGCATTCTGCCACGCAGATATACCTAATAGCTGTAAATTAAAAAAAAGCATGTGCTATACTGTTCAGACTGGCAGGCAGACTTCTGGGATTCTGTTCATTTATTTGCACCAGAAGTGTGGAGTTTTGACCAAATTTAGTTAAGGAAAGGATATTTTTATTTGGGAAAGGGCCAAGCACTCACTCAGCTTGTTTATACAATCTGCTCCATTGCTTACGCCCTTTGTTTAATTCTTGTCCCCACTTTGTCTCCGTTAGACCTGTTAATATCTCTCTGTGTTTGCTCACTTTGAAATCAAGCTAGTCCTTAATTGCTTGTTAATTGTAGTCTTCCAGAGCAAGAATGATGTAATTTAAACATCTAGTGTAGACACCTACCTTAGACCATGTCACTCCCCACTCTCTGCACAAGTAGGAGTAACGTACAGTGATACTGAGAGAGAAAATTTTCATTTCTCTGCTGAATTTTTTGTGCTTTTCCATATTTAGAAACAAATACCCAAATCTTGAAATTGTTAGCATTTCATCACAAACTGTTCTCTAAATTCATATCAGCGTCCACAACTAATACATCAAAGGCTGAAACCATGCCACCAGCTGAAGGAAAGGATCATTTCCTAGCACTGGAAGGCAGATTTAAACTACAGTTCAGGATGCGGCTCAGTGGCATCTTACAGGCAGTAGGGAGTAGAAGAGAAGCAAAACAGAAACAAGGAGACTTGAATAATGAGCAACAGTCGAAGTAGGGAGGTTTTCATCTTTTCCCTCAGATGGAGCAGGCTGCAATACAACAGGAACTGCAGGAAATCAGTCTCTCCCTCTATTTCTAACCTTTCCTATAGTTTTACACTCTTCTGAAATAGTCCCTTTTTTTGTATGGAAGTCTTGCATGCACTAGGTGTAGACTAAAACTTCTCTTCAGACCTGTAGCTATGCCCCAAGTCTTAGAAAAAGACTGTAAGCATAAGACGATGTTCAATGGAGAACAGGAACTATGACCATACTTAGGTACATGTTAACTACATGACTATCAAGTAACATAGCTATATCTAGTATATACTATATATAATACAGTATAGAGTAGTATTCTATCAAGTTAAGGAAACAAAATACTGCAAGACCTCCTACATATAATTTTCCAATTGCAGAAAATGAAATTTTATCTTGGATGAGTATATATTTGAGATCCACACTAAAGCAAAAAAAGGAAATACAGAGAAATATGCAAATACAGAAATATTAACTTTCACGAAAAAATTCAAACATGGTTTCACATTTAGCTGCAGTTAGTTGCCACTAAGAAGCCACGACTTCTTTTTAAGAGTCCTACCTTTTCCCCTGGGAGTCCTTCCAGTCCTGGTAGTCCCATTGGTCCCGGGTCTCCCTGATTTTTTTTAATTAAAAATAATTCCATAGATTAGAATTTCTGTACTCTACATGAGAAGCATTAAACAGCAAGCAACAGCAGATTATTTAAGATTAGTAAGTGAACTAACCAGTTACTAGGTGAACAGATTTTGTTATGCCCTGTTTTAGTGATCTGAAAATTAAGCTTTTCCCAGAGGCACTGTATGAATATTTGGATTAACAGTTTTAATTTTGGTGAATGTCATCCAGAAGACTCCCATTAAGTGTTCTTGAAAGTCATGGTCAGCTCTAAAGCACCTCGAGGCAGCAGAGACATGGGGTGTGAGTGAGCATACGCTGTCAACCAGAGAACTAAACTCCAAGCCATTCCATGCAACCTTCCAGACACATCCTTGTTTCAGAAGAGAGCTCTGTTCCCTAAACAAAGCTTACTCTGCAGCACATGACACGCAGACTAGGACCCTGTGTAAATCTTCAAGTTTCAAAAGGAAACAAGAAAAGACTGCTCCACTGGATAAATCAGTTCAATGTGTAGAGTGTGGAGGCCCTTTAAATACTACTTCTTTTTTTAAAGAAAATTGACACATAATTTACTACAGAAATTTAAACTACAGCCAATAATTCCAGTATTGCAGCATTTCCCAGTTAAATCAAAAGCCACAGCAAATCCCTATCTGGATTTCATGAAGTCTCTGGCAGATCTCATTTTCCAGACCAAAATGTTGTTTGGGAGATGGTGCTTGCTGAGTAGGAAGTGGATGCGGGTACAGAAAGATGTATTCTGCTTCTTGGCATTATTGTGAAAAGACTTTTTTTTTCCCCTCTAAAAAAGATATGAGGTGACTTTTTTTGAAAAGAGATTAATTAACTGTTTTAGGAAAATATCTCACAACTCCATGTTTTGCCCTGAGTACAGAGGAGTTCTGTTTTGGGTTTCTTATTGTCCTTGAGGAGCACAGTTATCACATCGGCGCATAGGTCAAAGGTTAGTTTTTCACATAGCTGGTTCTCCATTAACACTTGGCAAGGAATCAAACATGATCCTAGACCCTGAGCATGTTGGGTCAGTGGAGATTATGCAGCTTCATGATAGAGGAAGTCCTAGCCAGCTCTTAAAAATGTTACCTCCCCATACCACTTCGGTCTTGGCTGGGTTAGTCCGAGCTAGCTGAATTTCTGCTACTATTTTTGTGTAGATACTGTGTCTGCACTGCCAGAAAAAAAGACACACCTAAATGGTGCTGGCATGCTGCTGTCATGAGTAAAGACATTTCTCAGTAGCTCCACACTGACACTGAAGATAAAGACTCTGTGATATGGACCTGAGTCAGAAGACAAGAACCCTTCAACAGAAGACACTCATCATCATCTTCCAAATATTGTGATCTGATGTGTTCAGACAAGGCCTGTTTCTCGTGACATTTAAACAATCTACCTGTTGTGCTCTGACCTGATTCTTTACTACCAGGTGTCCAAGATGTTGGCTGAAGCTTATTTCTCCTTATTTATTTTGCCCAAGACTAAGAATTTGAAGACAGGACAGCAGCTGGAGAGGTGAAGTGTCAGCCTCTTGGTGTTTGAATGAACTCCTGAATGTGTTAAGGAACTCCGTAAGTATTTTTCTGAAGTAGTATTTTGTTTCATTAGTAGCAGACATAGCTGGTCTTTACTTTGCTGGAAGGGGTGTGATTTTGTTTCGAAAATGATCTCTCCAATATTTTTCAGGGTTTCCGGATCATTATCAAGTAGACAATTCATCAGCAGATCATGGGGAGCGCAGTTTGACTGGGCAAAATTTTCTTTCCTAACTAGCTCAGTTTCTACTCTTTTTATCAGCAAATTCTTCTCATCAGCTTCCATTAGCTGACACACGGTACTCATCCTGATTCAGTCATACTGCCTGAAGTTCCAAAGAGGTTTGCTGGACACAGTTCTACCACACTGACCATGAAGGAGCAGTACCTGTTTTGCTGCCTTACAGTGTTCTAGTGGTGTAACTATCATGCAGTTATGTGATGTTCCTTAGCTTTTAAAAAGAAGTACACAATCATAGTGAAATGTTAACTGCTGTGGAAGCAACTGTCCAACTTTTAAAACAATAGCCATTTAAAATGACATTTGATACTATCATACTTCTTAGGCTAAAAAATCCATACTCAAATTTTACTATTATCTTTTGGGTATTTTCACTGACGTCCAGTCATCAAGACACAATACCAAAGTTTCAACTTCGCCACCTTCAAGGCTAGGAACTGTAGTGACATATCACAAGCTAATGACAAATATAGTTTCTCTATTAAAAAGGCAAGATACAGCACATGTCAAAGACTTTGGGGAAAAATGTACACCCAGTCGAGATTTTGATCTACATTCTGCTGGCGGCTAGCCCTGTGCAACTGCTCAAGATTCTTCCATTAGTTGTCCTTCCTCTCCTTAGAATTTTTAAAGAAAGATCATGTGAAAAAGACATAACACAATGCTTAAAGGAAAAATTCTCAAAAAGTTAAACAGATGTGCTTTTGAACGTCAGACTGCATAGCTGAAAGGTATAATGGCTCCCGTGACCACCATCACCTTGCTCACCAGGAGCAATGTGATCGCACTGTAACTATCTGTCATGCCATTTCCAAAGAAAACATCAACTTCTAGTCATCACTAGCTGCCATGATGTAGCACACTGTCCTTCCCCCTCTATCAGTTTTGAATTTAATATTGAGAACAATCTAACAGTTCTTGAGGTATTTTCTACCTTCATTTCATATTCTCTATTCTTAAATATATCCAGGGACAGCTCAGCAAAGATGAACCCACAAGCAGTTAATATTATGTTCAGTCATTCATTATATTGTCATGTAGAACTATTTACCAGACATTGCAAAATATGCAAGCCTGGCAATTAAAAAGGCCTTTTCAGATGTACTGATTTTACAAGAGGTAAGCTACCTGCTAAAGAATGTTAATGGACTCTTCCACCCTTGTGACTAGGATCATGTGCTGAACTGCTTGGGGAATTCTCTATCATGACCAAAAAATACATACATACCACTGTGCCAGCATCTCCTTTTGGACCCTGCAAATAAATTAAGAAGTAGAAACACATTTAAAAAAGAACACAGTTACACAATGACTTTTTTTGTATTATTGCATTATGAGTGCACTTTGGTAATGCAGTGTATTTAGCATCAGTATTAAGTCCAGCCCTCTCAGCCGATTAATTTAGTATAAAATCTTAGTAATATTTGGTTTTTGTTTTCCTGTTCCAGAATATAGAGAAAGACAGCTCTGAAGTCTGGTGCGAGCCTATGACTACAAGCAGCAGGTAATGTAAGGATAAAGTGCTCACTGATGGCTACAACGTTTTTATGTGGTTACTAAAATGACAGTCATCTTGAAGCAGTAGAATTTGCCTATGATGCTAACAAGAAGCAGGATGCAGATAAGCGCACAGCATCTTTGGCTCTAGAGAACCAAAGCAACAGTGTTCAGCTACACAGTGGTGTATCTCCACTCTGCAGCGTGGAAGACACCAGTACTGTGTTACTGCCACAACATAATTCTTGTTTTTTCTGGACTGTAGCTACACGCAGTGAATCAGTGACACAACTGAGATCAGAATTCATAAGCTTCTCATTTCTGGCACCAAATCTAATCTGTTACAAAATTATGCCATCACTACCCATAAATATTATATTAAACTTATTAAGATATTAGGATACTTTCACTAAAGAGCCCCATACCAAATTATGTACAATTTTTGCAGCTTTTACTTGCTAGGGTGATATACTGAAAATAAACTACTAAAATATAAATAATAATATAAATAATAAAATATATAAATAATATATGAATAATATATACAAATAATATTATATAATGTATATAATATATAAATAGTAATATAAATAATAATATAAGTACTAAACTGTAAAATGGGCTAAAACACTTGATAAACACATAAAATCACATACTTTATAATTTTCTACATACCCATCATAACCTTATTTTTTCTATCTTTCACACATAAAATCAAATTCCATGCCACTTACGAAAACTGCTTGCAACTAACCAATCCCTCTGTTACTACGTTAATTAACTATTAGTAATTATGTTTCTGTTAATACTTACTGGAGGTCCTGGTGGACCTGGATAACTAGGGACGCTCACGCCTCCCTGTAATAGCAAGTTTAAAAGTTGAGTTGGGCCAAAATTAGGTGTTGATTAGAAAAAAAAAAGGAAGAGAAATACCTGGAGTTTATACAAACTGCTCATTCCATTTCTTTCATTGTAAGGCATACCCTTTAAAACATAAAACCCAAGTAAGTGTCACAACTATGAATTATAAAAGCATAATTCTTGCCCTGTTCAAACCCTGTAGCTCAGCTACCTCAGATACCTGTGGTATCATTTTTCATTCTGGATCGATTTTTCAAAGATTCCAGACATTTCAGTAAGAACATAAGATACATACCAACACAGCTTGGGAATTTTTTTGAATTACGAAGCCAGAAATGTGTAAATCTCAGTGTACATTTTAATATTTATTATTATTATATTTCTTCAGAAGTAATTTTGTGTTAGCTACTATTCCAGTTAATTTGTAGTCTAGTGAGACCTACGGACATTCCCTAGGTTCCCTGAGTTCCCGGATCTCAGGTGCCCAAGCGGTCTAAATTAACCTTGTTGTCCAATGTTACTAGAGTAACTCATTTGATGAAGTTTCTTGGATGGCTTTAGTGATCTGAACTACGCGATAAATCCCAAGAAAAAAAAAGGAATACAGAAACCTTTTGCACAAAGACATTTTTGTCTTCTTGCACTATTAATATGTATTAGATTGACAGTCAATTCTTTATATTACATTATGTTTTACTCATAGGTATATTGTTCCTAATATAACATTCAAAATATAAAGCAAAATGTCTCACCGGAGGCCCAGGTGGTCCAGGTTTCCCAGGAGAACCTTCACTACCCTAGTACAGCAAGAGATTCATATAACTGATTCACTGTAACTGATGTCCACATCTATACCATACCCGAGCTATGATGACCACAGTGACAATAAACAAGAGATACAGTCAATATGAGCAGGTAATACCAAGAATAAATTCTCCTGCTCAGTTCCTGCTTAAGTTTTAGGCAAGTTATTAATCATTACTTTATACTAGTTTTTTATTTTGTTAGTTACTTGATGCTTTATGTGTAGTAACTTCCATGTGGCACAACAGTAGTGGTAAGCTGGGTTGTGAAACACTTCATACATACCAGGAGGGAAAGCAAGAAAAAAAAAGCATTGTGAATATCAATTTCCAAGCAACTGGCAGATAAAAGTTAACTTTAATTTTATCCTTTGTTTATTATTTTGCAAAAGTCAAGTTTGATCACTCACAGGTAAATAAAGAAGAGCTACAGGTTGAGAAGTTCAGTTTATTTAGAAACACACTGAATAAAGATAGAGATCTTCTTTATTAAGAGGTGTAATGAATATCTTTTTGGATTTTACTGTAAAATACTCATCTGTGATTATCTGTATTTGTAGTCTGTTCTGCTGGTGTACACTGAATTGCTTACATTAAAATAAAAAGTTTCTGAGCAGAATGGTGGGCTCTTTGAAAAATAGAGTTGCAAAGGTTTCAACATCAAATTTCCCAAGCAAGATCTTTTCAAAATCTCATCACTATGATTCAGTTCAAAACACTCTATAATTTGGAACAAGTCTGCCAGAATTTTTCACTGACTTTGTTGGATCTTATTAAACATATGTCAATCAGACACTCTAGGCTGCAAATTTGAAATTATTAAGGTGGCAAAAGTCAAGCTAAGTGTTCAATGGCAATAACCAGCTCACCAGAAATATATACTTGTAATTAAATGCTTGTACTAGGATAATTGCCAAATTGTCCTGCTAATTGATAGAAACTGTCAGCCACCAAAGAGTGATTTGGAGTACTTTATGGGGAATAAAAATACTGTGCTTTAGAAAGCATATTATATGATCATTCCTCAAACATGTTCCACAGATAAAGGAAGGGTGAGGAAATTACTCTGGCTATATTTCAGTTTACCTCACCACTTTTCAGCCATCTGAATTTTGGCCTTTTTGATCGACGAGACACTAGTTATAGAGCAGTGGCTTCTCATTCCCACCTTTGTGTGAACTGTAAACAAGGAACTAACACAGACTGGTGTTTTGCATTAGCTTCCATAAGCAAGTGTGGTAAATTTTTGCTACTCTAGTCTGCAAGGATTCAGCTCTCAATCAATTTTTACAGTGAAATAATTTCAGAGGTTTACAAAATAGTTTCCTTGCTTATTCATACCAGAGTCAAGGCTTTGCAAAGTATTAGCAGGATCACATACATTGGTGAGGCAGTGTTAAGCCTGGAAAACTCCAGGCTAAAGCTGAGAAAAACTTCAGAAATGTGTATTCACAAACAAAATGGAGATCTTGTCTCAGAAATATTTTGCAGCAACCTAAGTTTATGTCTGCTGTATTTGACTGATCTGAGGTGCCCAAGAAATGAATCTGGCTGCTTAGTTATAATGGATAATATCGAGTGCCTGATAAAAGAGCACATCAAACACTGATAAAAAGCAGTGTTATAACAGTGTAAATTAAGTATAAAGGGATCTTATATATTTTTGCAGAATAACATACTCAATAACTTTCAGTGCTTGTAATGCACTTTTAAAGTATGCAATTACTTTTGACTAAAATACTGGTCAAAAATGAGAAGGAGAGCATGTAGTAACTAGTCATATACTATTTCACAAATGTATTTTCACTTTCCTAAATTTTACATAATATATCATACTTAGAGAACATTCTCTTCAACTTACATATACCACAAGGATTATGCTTCAAAATACAAGCACATACGTACAGCATTGTTTGGGGAAAGTACTTGTAATAAGACACAAATAAAAATCATTTGAAAATCTACATCGAGTCTTGTTTGCACTTTATGTTAAAAAAACCCCAAAACATAGGAGTGTAATGGGATTGCAAAACATTCACAGATCTTTATCAAGACTGAAAAGAAGGAATACCTTTTCGCCTTTTGACCCTGCTGGACCAGGATGTCCGGGTCTTCCTGTGACTCCCTGCACAACACAGGACCGGTTTATATTAGTTAAGAAACAATGAAACACGGTATTTTTATATTGCAGCTTAGATTTTAAAACCTGTGCTTTTTGAAGGTCATTTAAACCTAATTATGCTTCTCCTCCAGGTTTAAATATTTCTCTTCTGTTTGATAAAACAGCTGTGTCCTTCTGATAAGCCCTTTGACAGGTAAAACTTGTGTTTGCAGTTGCATTTTCACCTTGGCAGACTTAATGCACTGACCTTAAGTGGCACCTCTTGATACTGCTAAGAATCATGCTTTACTGCTAAAATACCAATTTGCATATTCTACATTAAACTTCCTAAATCTGTTACAATTTTTGAAAGAAGGGAAGCATTAGTACTGTCAGCCACCGAGGAATGAATAATGATCATACTAACTAATGTGATCCCATCCAGTATGCAGAAAATAAAATTTAAAAAAATTTCCAAGAGGCATTTTCCCAGAAATACCAACATTTACAAATATATTTTTCAATAACTGTAAATCCTGTGGGCTTATTTTCATACTTTTTTTATTGCGAAGCAAAGTGATTACTTGGTTTTGGCATTAAATGTTTTCAGAATGCCTAGCTAGAATTATTTTTACATTTTCATTACTAACATTATTACTGTAACTAGGGTACAAATACGTAATTAACTCCAAGTTTGCACATCATAAGTCACGTAACCTCACAGTCTCTAGTAATGCCAAAACTCCAAACCCATTTAAGTAACATAAACTTCGAGCCCAGACAATGACAGTATTTTCAGTAACATCAACTCACAACATAGTTGCTTTTATTAGAGCCAGTACGGGTAAGATTTTATTATTACTCTCCTAACAGCCAAAAGAAAGGAAAAGAAACTAAGAATATGAAGTTTTTCTGCACAGTTATAGCAACATCTGCAGAGACGGATGGGATCACAGGGGATACACCACACACTTACAGAAGGTCCACTGGGTCCTGGTACGCCTGGCAGTCCAGGAGCACCTTGAAGGCCCTGGAAATTAAAAGAGCATATGTCTGTTTCCTCTCCCACTTATACCTCTAAACTGCTTATAATTCAGCATGTCCAGCAGTATTATAACTATATTAAAGTACATTTTCATCTAAAAGGATGGCACTATTTTTAAGAACGAAAAAAAAACACCCCACCATGCAGGGAAAAGATTATCATTGAACAAGGTTAGAGGCAACTTCTTGCTTGACTGATAAACAACACTTGTCCTTCAACCTTTCACATTGTTAGCTTATGTCCTGTATATCTTTTTGTCTTTAGCTGTGCAGATAAGAGCAGGACAGCTGGCTTTTCCTTAGAGATTAATTTTCTATTTTCTATCACTAAAAGGATTTTTTGCTGGTGAGAAGACATCTACTCAGTCTTCTCAGTGTTACCTGATGCTATCTAAATGCAATGATGCTTTCTACCTGATTTATAGATTTTGTTTTTTTGATAATGTAATATCACATTTTTCATAGTGTTTAATGACCTACTTTCTGGCTCTTCTTCTATTCAATTGCCTGCAAATCAATGGATTCTGGTATCCACTTACTAAACTTATAGGTGGTGCAACTTACTACAGTGGACACAGGTAGGATTTGAGACAAGCCTGCACATCACTGAAGACTTTCCTCTGCTTAGTTGCAATTTTAGACATGTAGAAGTCATGTACTAATGAGAGTTAATCGCTCTCGGCTCCCCCTATAATCCACAAAGGGAAATAAGTCCCTCCCAGCAGTGACTGACTGTGTCTGCACAGGGTGCCCATCCTCCGACAAGAGGAGTCACCTCAGAAAAGGCATATTTCTCATGGTAAATGCAGTGTTTAAGCAAGCATGGCTAAGGGGTGGTCTAGAAAACCAGAGGCCAGGAGCCCCAAAACATGGGCTTGGAGGGAGAGACTGCAAAAAAGCTTCAGACAGAAATAAATCAAGAAAGATGTGGAGATGCAGTGTGACATTGATTTCACTTTCTTACTCCTGCACACAGAGGACATTGATCTACCTCTGCAGCTTTTCAGAGTGGCAACCCAACTGCTAATGTGTTCTCTGCTCATTTTGAATTACTTAGTGATGGTACAGTCACCTGGAAAATGAATACGAAGCCAAAGGAACATTTTCTGTAGTTGTTATGACTGACATTAGAAAAACCCTCCCCTAAAAAAAGGAATGCTTGAAAAAGGAAGAGAACTAAGCATCAACAAAGATTAAAAGGCTATTGGAAAGCACATGGAAGTTAATGAGTATATTTCAAAGTGCCTTGGATGCGCTTCTCAGCTTCTCTTCCCATTCCTATGCTAACCAAATCATAAAAACGAAAATAAATGCATTCTTTTACAATTTGTAAATTTGTAAAAAAAGTTACTTTTAAACTTCATAAACTCTTTCATATGTGTTTCTGAAAATAAATTCGCTTGCACTCTCATAATGTCATAATCAAAAGTTGCTGCCAAACACTGACAACATCAGAGCTAAGGCAGCTAACCAGCTTCCAAACAGTGAAGAACCATGTGAATATCTAACTTACTAACACAGCACAGCACCCTACTGAATCAACAAAAATATTTACAATTAATTTACTCTGGAGTCCTTTTAAAAAACCTAACTGCCAGTTCTAATCTTGCCTTTCCCTTATTATCTTCTTAATTGCCTCTAATACCTCACTTGATTCACAGCAGTTAAATAGCATCTGAATTGGTGAAACTGTTTGGCTAATGCCTCAGACTGCTAGGGTAGAATTGCAGAGGTACCCTATAGGGCACACAAAAGATGGATTACTTCCCCATTTATTTTTGAAGTAAAATTCTGCTTGGGCTTCGCTTATGGCTGCCCCATCATTTTAAGGTATATGTTCTAAATCGAACCTCAGGGGCACTTGCTTTTAAGAAGCAAAAATATAATGAGCTCTATAGATCCTGTAAAAACAAGAGGAAAAATAAGCATGATACGTTAGTCTGACAATCTGCTAAATTCTGGGGCAAAGCAGTAGCAGGAATAAATATCTAATGCTTCTGCTATATTTTGTTTTTCCTCATGTAACTGTTTACTTTTGGAAGCCAAGGATCCTGAGGAACACATATGTTCTTTTAAATTATTCTCATTCTACTACTGCTGGAAAATTCTTACTATATTATGGTCTTAGTGCCAAAGAAATGTAAAGCGCTCATAAAGAATTACGAAACCCTCAATCAATAAGTTCTAAATTCCTTTCATACTTTCGTTGTGTTTTCTCTTGTAGCCAGCACTCCCAAAATTACAAGAGAGTAGCACCTATTTAGCAGTGCCAGTTAACTATTTTGGAATTTCAGAGTGTTCATTAAAAATTTTGTAACAGACTACTTATTTTAACTCCTTCAGCTGGCTAAGCTCACCAGGATATCCATTCATTTACTCAGATTCATCACTTAATACCTCTGCTTTGGTGATTTTTCCATCCTTTTCTTTTTGACAGAGACTGCTCTTGAACTGTTAACTGCAAATATTTCAATTTAAAATGAAAGATACAGCAGCTATTTTGGATTCGGCACCACAAGTCAAGTGGCTTTTCTTCCCTCTCCATAATGACATAAAAATATCTCTAAGAATGCAGTGTATGATGCAAAATACTGTAACTATTTTACACTCCATCTCTTCAAACATTTTCCAGTTTTGACTTAATAGTAATTGCTGCTATGACCATACCCATCAGAGCACTTGCCTAATGGAATTTTTTTGAAAGTGACTTCTAAAGGGGAACTAACCCAATGAAAGTAAATATATTATAAAACATGAAGTATTTTCTGAAAACACATGGCATTTGCCTATTCATTGCTCTATCCTATACTCTTAAAAATAAACATTGAAATGTATGTGAGGCTTTAAAATATACAAATGAGCAAAAATCCTCAGACAAAAATTAAATAGATGTTATTTAATTGAATAATAGCATTTAATTTTGTTGAAAAAAAGTCAGAGCCGAGGACTATTTATAGCAATACATGACTATCTCAGCAGTTTTAAAGAATTGAATAACATTCTGTGCATTTCATTCTCCATCTAGATCTTTATTCAGGTTCAGATAAGAACGTAACCGCTATAGAATTGAAGTAATTTTACCTCATCGCCCTTCTCTCCAGCAAGCCCAGGAAATCCACGTTCACCTTTGGTTCCCTATGAAAATATAACATTCAGACAAATACTTTCTATTAGAGAACAATGCATTTCATGCTCTGCAGGGTATTTTACGACCACATTTAATATATGCTAGTGTGAAGCCCTTACAGCGATAGTGCCTAAAACAGAAAAAAAGGCTCAATACAACCTGAAATCTTTAAAATGTGCCTCCCACTGAGGTGAAAGGAAACGAGTGGTTTTTACCTAGTAGGCAAACTAGCCAAAAGGCCTGATAGAGACATCCTACTAATACCAAAGAGCTTAAATGCTTGCCCAAATAGAGGGAGTACACTTTCATGGAATTAGGCTCAACTACAGGAGATACCTGTATGCTAAACCACATGGAATTTGATCCAGTTACAGTGAATAAGTTTGATGGATGTCAGTAAAACTTCAAGTCCCAGTGAAATGGCTGCGTTACTCCCAGGGGAACACAGTGCAAAGGTACAGAGCGGTCTGGCTGTTGCACACTTGAGGGAGATATGGGGAGTGTCCGTCTTCACCATGGGATTATTGCGCGACTGACTCACCTAAAAGCAGCCTACAGATGGCAATGCACTACTGGACAGCCAAATCTGAGCTAGCTTTAACGGACACAAGATACAGAAGAGCTATCCTGGCTTGGGACTCAGCTCGGGCTTTTTTGCTCGTTATCCTGAGGAAAGGCAAACTGACACAGGAGAAGGGCTGAACCGTAAAAAACGTTTCAAGCTTTAAGCTGCTCAGATGCTACAGGGATAGGGATCAGACAAAAACGTCAAGACTGTCAGAGGTAAGAGTCTGGCCTTTTAACAAGCAGCAAAGCAACGTAAAGGATGCTCTTCAAAACTTACCTTCGGCCCTTCTCTCCCAGGGATGCCTGGAGGACCTCTTGTGCCGGGATCACCCTGAGGAACAGACACAAAGCAAAGTGATGAATAACCATTTTGTGGCATGGGCAGAAGGTCTGATCTATGCAGACCACTTCCTTCCCACCTCTGTGACCATCCCTTCATTTTACCCCAAAGCCTTCTCTGCAGTCCCTTCTTTCTGCTACACAAAGTATTCAGATATCCTTCCTTGTTTCCCTCCCCATCTCTCGCACACTCTACTCAAACCACGCTAACAAATTTTTAGCTTCATTTTGAGAGGACTCATAAATGCCTTCATTTTGGATAGTCCCAGACACACTCGTGTTTAGGTTTGAGCAGACCTTCCTGCTTGAAGGATTAGGTAGAGATAGAAGCTACCTGTTACTCTCACCAGCTTCAAACCTACAGTTGTTTTAAAGTAAAAGATTCCTGCTTTGTTGAGAGAAGCGTTTTCCAGCTAAATTACAGTCTTACAGAAGTGCTAACCACAAAACACAGAGAAATGAAGAGTGAAGCATAAAGAATCACTAAGAGAGAGAAATGACACAGAGGTAGAAGAGCACGTAACGGAGAAAGATAATACAACTACAAACAGAAAGAATCAGGGAAAAGCCCAAAGACAGATGTAAAAGAAATAAAATTTGGTAATGAAAAAGTCAATAAACCCTAAGTACATGTATAAATAAAGGACAATAGAATGGGATAATCTCTCTCCTCAGAAATGATATGTGCTTTCATACAGAAATCCTTCTGAGTACACTTTTCATTTTGGAATACGGCAGATCACTTCAAATTTTATTATTTTGCAAAATAATACCTTAGAAATTCTAGACTATTTTCACCATCTGGTGTATTACCAATATCAGTGCTACAAAGTAAAGTGAAGAATGGAGTGTACTTGTAGCAACTCATACAATGGACTGGACATACTCAAGGGGTATTTACTGGCTACCACCTCACATATTGTTCACATGAAATTTTGCAAAGTTCCTATAAAATACATTTGTTGGATATTAAAAAAAAATCAACAAAAATCTCAAAACTATTTTAGGCTAGCTAAGTGGGTCAGAAGTAAACCTACAGAAACTTTCAAGTGCATATTTTGGTTTAAAAAGCATGTCTATAGTAAACAAAAAGATCTAATCTCTGAAAATTTTTACCTTCAGTATAGCACCCATGTCTCCCACAAGTGGCAGTGCAATCTGAAATTACAACAGGCAGCTGAAATTAATATTTTACACAACACTACTGATTCTGTTGGGTTCTCACTGCTTCTGAAGTTTATATTGTTACACACATAGCTGATTACATATATATTGATTGAAGCTATTTTTTAATGAAAACTCAAAAGAAAAATCAGGGTGGGAAACAGTTTTTAAGTGTTAAATATTGCTGTCTATCCAAACTAACAACGTAATTCTTTGTTACAACTTCGATGAAGTTGCTTTAACCATGACAACAGCAGAACTCCAGAACATAGTAAGTTTCACTTTAAAATAATAATAGTAATAATAATATCTTGTTGGTTTTGTAGCATACCAGCAACAACTCATCACTATTGGAAATTCTCACAGACTATTCTCACCTGATTATCTTCAGTTGTTTTCCTTCTGCTCTCTCCTAGGTTTTGACTCTACTGTGAACTGTAGCATGAATTGTGGAGATGCCAAAGCTAACTTGAATAAACTAGCTCAGGTACTGCAAACAATCCAGCTACAGCAACATAAGCAACATGTATAGTATTTTGTCCTGCCTTTAAACATTAAGAATTAGTGCAAAACTCTGCGGTGCCATCGCTACATTGCTACCAATACTAAAGCTAAGCTATTTAAAGCTCAATCAATAGGTTTACACTATACTGCAATATACCTCAGATTTCCAAGCACCACCATTAAACTCATATTTAAAGACTCCCTGTAGAACTGATTGAACCGGCTATCATTATCTTCACTCACAAACCGACTCTTCAATTACCAGTGCTCATTTCTTCTTCTTACAATTGCTAAAGCAAAAATAGCCCATGGCATACTATAAAATTAGACACATTCAAATTTTGTTACTGTTTTTGTTCAGTCTGTGTCAATAATTTCCACCTTTAAGAAGAAAAATAAAATGTAAGCACTTATATAGCTTATTAGAAAAACTGTCAGTTGGTAGCAACGGGTGTCAAATGCCAGCTCAAGAGAAGCACTGCTGAACATACTTAACTGTAAGTGTAATCAGGAGTACAGCATCTACAATGTAGCCTCACCACCTCTGAAAGCACACTGAGAAGTTTTCTAGGGTGGGACATAGCCACCTAACACAACTTAAGGACATAAATATGTAAGGTATGAATCCGATCCTCTGCACAATGGTTAACTGTTCATAGACAATATCACCTGCTCTCAAAAAACCTGTAACAAGCCTTAAAAACAACCATCACATCCCTGCATGGCCTGACTTCTCATCCTTCTCCTCGTGACATTTTACAGACAGGCAGGCTATTGCCACACCACCTGTTGCTCTTTCTGCTGGCCTACACAAGTTCAAATCCCAGTCTCTCCTCTTTTCTAATGCTCTTATTTTAGCTGCAATATTATCTTCTGGCATAGGCCTCTAAACCCTCGGTGTGAAAGGGTCCTAACATCCAGCTGCAAGGGCACACCAGGCAGGAGAGCAAGCCTGCTGTGTTTGTGCCACACAGTTCGTCTGCTCTGTACCTACAGAAAGTCCATCCCAACTGCACACGTACCGGAGAGCCACAGCTGCCTACGCTGAACTCCGAACAACTCTATGATATATGCCGGGCTTTTGAAAATGCTAAAATGGCCTTAATTTTCTGGACTCACTCTTGCTTGCTACATCATCCTTTAAAAATAGTCTCTCCTGAGTGAACAGTGTTTCAAGAGAGCTCAATGCAGCAATTCTCCTGTTAGTAAACTTTATCATTTAGACTTGTCTGTTTAACACCGGCATCACATTTTTAGCTTACATTCAGTTTACAGTGCACTGTGCCTTCCAGACCTATTCTATTTACTGATTTTGTTTTTTCTTATTAAGCACTTTATGCTCATCTGTCTTGAGTTTAATCTTGTTGACTTCAGACTGTCTCTGAATTTTAAGTTTTGAATATATCTTCAAAAAGCTAGCAATCTTTCCCAGTCCAACTGCCGAGTTTATATCTACTTATCCTAATCAAATTAAATCACTGACAAGAACCGGGTATGGGAGAGAAATCTCTTTCAAAGTTTAACAGTAATCTGATGACAGGGACTCATATCCACAGTTTTTGATAAGCTATATGGAAATTACTTCAAGAGCATTCTTTGTGTGCTTATAAAAACCTCATGAGGACAGTCTCAAAGTTTTACTGAAGCCAAAATACACAATGTGACTCTTTCCTCGCCTTTCCCAAGAAAGTTAATCCTCCAAAGCTGTAAATCTGATTTATTCCATGACTGGTTCTTAACAAAATGATGCCATTTTGTGTTTCCACTTTATCATTCATATCACTGGTACTTAGAACGTATTTTTTTAAAAAATATTTCATAGCTTGCAATTCAACTTTTTCCAACTGACGTATTATACTCTATGTCCTCTTCTGTTCACCTTTTATGAAAATCTGTTTTCTGTTAGCATCTCTCTGTCTCAAAAGCCTCACCTTTCTCAAAGTATTCAAAGGTAACTGCTAATCATTCAGAGACTGTTTTGCTTCATTCTTTGGGTGAATTACACCAGACCTTCATGTTGTATCTAAAGCCTCTTTAACTCCTTCTTTTTTCTAGTAAATTGATCAAAATTCATTTTATGTATTCTTTGAAAAGTAGATTTTTTTCAGTGGGCAGTGAGAATCCACTGAATTATTCCGTTTTCTCTGCACTGTCTATAATTTGAGCTCCTTGATTATTAAATAACAGACTTTACTAGTTCTTCAAATAACTGTATTCACAGTGCCTTTTTCTTGTTATTTTTATATCCATTCCTAACTGAAGATCATTTTATATCTCAGTCTTTCTGACTCTCTGACTTGAGTTCTACCTTCATACTCAATGCCAGTGACAGACCTGCTTTTATATACTGATTTTTAGCCTTTGGGGAGCTACCGATACTCGTATATCAAAGCGCTGGACCAGTTTGCTAGTGCAGGAACCAAGAAACCAACACATCAGAATCACCATCCTGGTCCCCAATAATCAACAGCGCATACACGCTAGCTAGTTCCCAGGCTCTTCTCTGGAGCAAGCTGACTCTTCTCTCCGAGATTAAATCTTTGTGTGGTTGTGGGGCTAGTGTACCCCTTGATAAGCTCCTTGCTGTTAATCCTCAGGCTTACTTGTGGACTGTCATGCACCTGTGCCATCAAATGTTTAATTGAAAGCACGATATATTTTACTGCTTAATGCATTCCCACAGCAGCTCTGGAACATTTCTGAATTCTTCACAGGCCACCAGCAGTCTGCAGACTACTCTGGGGAATCTTGCCTTAGATTTGCATTGCTGGACACTTGGAGATGGACCTCAGTCATAAGACACAAAGCAAGTCTCTGCATCTGAGGAGTCTGTCCCATGCTCAGGTACGTGAAGAATTGTTAGTTAAAGAGATGAACAGACTGAGACCACTGAGATACTCTACTCACTCCAAGAAAAGGCTACATTCATGCCTTCGCAAGGAGCAGAGGCTTTGTTAAAGAACATAACACCATTCAAATATTAGGTTTTGTAATTTTTATTTCCTTTGTTTTGATATGTCTTAGAGAAACACTACTATCACTGTATCTCACTGTCATTTTTAAAACTCTGAGTTTCACTAAAATCTCTCAGGAAATATCAAATCCTATTAAACCAATAGGATCACAGATGAGTTTAACAACCTTTTTTTTTATTTTTAGGCTCTGTGTTTGGTTTGTTTCTTCCAACCATCCACAGATTTTTGTTGATGTAATTTTTGTTGCTGGAATGCTTTCCAACAACCACTCAGGTAATTCAGAAAGCTCCATTTGCTGTCATAAAAGCCTCTGTAAACATTTGTTTCTAAAGAGAAATTTGCTTTTTGAAAGTTCTGAGGTAATTGTTGGGAGTCCAGACAGAAGCAGGAATAACGACTGAAGTTTTGCCATTCTGCAAACTTTGCAGATATGCACGTTGGGTTCTCCTGACTCCCAAGCAAAATACTCAATTATCTTTAAGGGCACAGTTTGGTCTGAGGCATGTGCAGGCTTTTTCGATCTTGCAGTGCTGGACTTCACAAGATCTGCAAAGCTACAGCATTCTTAAATACAAATCATTTCTGTAATACCCAAGAGGAGATGATAACTCTTAAAGTGTGGTGAAGGATCAGAATTTATTTAGTGTTTTTGTTTTCAAACTCAGCCACTTAATTTCTCATTAGTGCTACAGGGAATTTATCGCATTAGAGACTAACTAACCTCAGAATTTCATTAAAAATTAATGTCTTCTTTCTGTGGCACAGCAAAATTAGCTTTGGAATCCCCAAACATTTCCTTCAATATTTTAACAGGAATAATCAAAGTATACTCCTGAAAATTTCCATTATACAGAACTTCTTCTGAGCCTGAAGAACACTATGCCAAGTTATAGCTTGGCAGAAACTCTAGTATAGAAACTGTAACACCTGAAGACAGGGTAATTCTCCTGTACATGTTAATATAAGTTTAAATTACACTGCAATATAATCAAGTAAAAAAAGAAAAGCAAAGGATATAATAATTGAAAGATTAAATTAATTTAACCAGTTGGACTTCTAGGCTTGCTAGGTTCTCTCATCTCCTTTAAATTTAAAATATTTGCACCAAAGCAAATGTATGAGCTTTCCACATATACTTACAGGATCACCTGGAGGGCCTGGTAGTCCTGGCTTTCCATCTCTTCCTGGAGTGCCCTAGAAACAAATGTAACATTTGGTGACCTCAAATCATTGACAAGGGACACATTACTTTTTGTTGTATATACAGAGAACTGTCACTTACATTAATACCAGGGGTACCTGGAGTTCCTGGTAATCCTGGGGGTCCCCTAGGCCCCTAAGTGCAGGAAAGGTCATTTAGGATTTAAGAATGTTTTCTTTTACTGTAAACTTCATAAAACTAAATTAACGGCTTTTATATTAAAGAGAAAACTTATACCCTACCTGCACACCTGTGGATCCAGTTGGACCTATAGGACCCTGCAAGAAAACTCTGAATAATCAGTAGTTATACTTTTTGAGACAAGCGAGATGAAGTTCGTCAAAAAATACTGAATATGGGATATTGGTGCAGCTTGTATTGCAAGAAATACTTGCTTTAAGGCGTGGCTTTAAACCCAAATCTAATTTTGCTAAAATTAGAAAATTCAAGAAATTGCTGAGGCCCATTTTTAAGGGCAAGTAATGCCAAAGAATAACGGTCTGTGGTGAAACTTGGTATTTAGGTAGAAGATTCGTAAGAAAAGCTGATATTCAGCTGAATGAAAGCAAATTAGATTATTTAAATATAAATGTGTCACTTCTGAAATTGAGATTTGAAAATATTTTAACTGAATAAGTTATTTTTAAGGATTATTATCTTGGATTAAGATCTCAAAATGAATCTCTAGTAACCTTTCTCAAACATTTTCTCTCTATGTCTGAGTGCTGTTGATAAACTATAATGTATCAGCCAACTGTATTGGTCTATACCTGAGATATTGGCCTATTAACCATGGTAGAGCTCAAGGAACAACGTGTATCATCTATAACATCAATTTTTTACTGAACACTCTGAAGGTACTGCAGATGTATTTCTTTCAAGCCAACAGAAAGAAAGAATCCTGGGAAACAAGCTGAATAGCTGAAACAGTTATTGCTATACAACAGCTATTTAGCATGAATGCTCTAGACACTGCATCAACTTGCTCCATGCTTGAACTTAAACTGCACAGAGATGCATGTGGGAAGCTGTTCAAAGTCAGAATTTTACTATTTTCTGGCATAGTACCTGACATTGTAAGGTTCTCATGTATAAGCAGTAGGCTTAAGCTTGTAATTAGCAGTCATCACAAATGCAAAAACTGGGAGCTGATACAAAGCCTTCCACAATTCTTCCATGTGTCTTTGCCTTTTCCAGTACCAGCATAAGTTTCAAAATGCCATAATCTAGAATGCTGAGTATACCTCTCCTCTTGTACCAGTACTCAGGCTGGATTTTGCCGAGGACTGCAAACAGTTGTTGCTTAGAAACAGACACAGTCTGAAGATGTCTCAACACCACTACTAGGAAGCGCATCCATAAAGTAGCCATTGGGTCTTTCAGTTCTCCAAGGCTTCAGTTCCTCCCTTAGCACTAGATCTTTGTGGGTCTGGATAAAGGGAAAAGATGCTGAGTTGGGAGTCAAGTCAGAAGGGAGTTCATGGCATGGCTTTTCACTATTCTTTGTTTACTTGTTGCTGTTTCTCAGTGATGCACAGTAAGAAGCCCAGATTCTGGGTGTTGGTATACTTACTGGTGATCCCTGAATGCCTATTCCAGGGGCGCCCATCTCCCCAGGTGCTCCTTGTACACCAGGTAGTCCTCTTTCTCCCTGAGAAGAGTTCAAGGCTTTCAGTTACAACCTGCCTGAAAATATAAACTAGCCTGTTATCATGCTTTTTTTAGAAACAGAAATAGTATATTTTTTACCTTTGGCCCCCTTGGACCTGGGTTTCCAGGATTACCAGTGGTACCCTGGAGAAAAAAAAAACACCCAAAAAACAAAACAACAAACTAAAAAGTCCCAGAAAAAAAGAAATTATGTTTTCAAATCAAAGTGACTAGCTGAACTTCATTGTCAAAATTAGTCAGCCTTTATAAAGAAACTACGACAGATTTACATATGTCTTCCTTTTTAATAGCACTGCCACTAGGATCATTTGTGAGCCTTGCATTAACAATACAGATCTGTAGACTACATTTCAATGCACTTGCAATACCACTATAACATATATTTGAACTTGGAAATGACATCTGAAAAATTACTTCTATTTTTTTCATTGCACAGTTAGAGTTCTTGAACAGTTTTCCTTACAAGAAATAAAGTCATAAAAGCCTTTTCAGATTATGGATTTACCGGTGTTCCAGGTAGACCTGTTCCAGGAGGCCCCATATCACCTTTTGGACCTGGATGTCCAGGCGGTCCCATAATCCCACCAGGATCCCCCTACAAGATAAATTTGAATTACTAATTGAAATGTGAGAATTTTCTCTTATTAAAAAAGCCTAAATATTATCAAGGTTATGCTAGAAGGTGACAGTACTTTGAGAAGGAATAGACGGGAAAAAAAGGCCACTCAAATTGTATAGAATCATAGAATGGTTTTGGCTGGAAGGGACCTTATACACCATCTAGTTCCAAACCCCTGCCATGGGCAGGGACACCTTCCACCAGACCAGGTTGCTCAAAGCCCCATCCAGCCTGGCCTTGAACACTACCAGGGAGGGGGCAGCCACAACTTCTCTGGGCAACTTCTTACAGTGCCTCACCACCCTCAGAGTAAAGAATTTCTTTCTTATATTTAATCTAAACCTACCTTCTTTCAGTTTAAAGCCATTACGCCTTGTCCCATCACTACATGCCCTTGTAAAAAATCCCTCTTCAGTTTTCTTGTAGGCCCCTTCAGGTGCTCTAAGGCTGCTATAAGGTCTCCTCGCAGCCTTTTCTTCCCCAGGCTGAACAGCCCCAACTCTCTCAGCCTTGCCTCCTAGGAGAGGTGTTCCAGCCCTCTGATCATTTCTGTGGCCCCCCTCTAGACCCACTCCAACAGGTCCATGGCTTTCCTGTGCTGAGGGCTCCAGAGCTGGACGCAAGCTAGTATACAGCTCTGTATTTCATAACGTACAACTGTAAGCAAGTGAGACTACTCAGCTACCAAAATAATTGCTATAATTTTATCAAATTTTCACATTTAATTCAACATAGATTCAGCTCCCTACATAAGTAAGTACTCAGCCTAGGAGACAGGAAAATCCTGTATGTTCTCCTATGTATTATTCACAGGCACCAACATACTATCAAAAGTGTTACATACGTATGTATAGAAAACATATTGGAAGGCTTCGATTTTGTATCAAACATATATTTTCCTTCAAAAAGTTACAAAAGAAGAAACATGAACCCCACAACCACTGACAACAACTAACATTCTCTCAATTTTCCATGCTTGCTATGCACCTGAATTACATTTCTTTGTCCCCAGACCCCTAATACGCAGGTTGTCACTAAACCCTGTCAGTTACTTCACAGTAACTGCTTCAAACTCTCTTTCTCTCTAGCCGTGTATCGCTAGTGCTAAAAGCCTGGTCTTCATTCTCTGTTTTTCAGTTCTCTGCATGCAGCATCTCTTGCTCTGCATCTCTACAGCTCCTCTTGCTTACACAGGTGAATTTGTGCATTTTATTATGCTGTCTTCTTGTCTTTTACATGCTCCTGCATCATTATCTGTGATTCATTCTGAATCCACCACTTCCCATTTTGCAAGATTACTACGTTTTTGTCATTGTTCTGCAGTTATTTTCTTGTCCTGCCTTTTCATCAGCTCGCTTCCTCAAACCATTAATGGATTTTATTAGTTCCCCTGTACCCCACAATCTATAAATACCATAACACATCACACAGCTCACAGTATGGCTGTATATCTTCTTTTTCTCCCCTTCTCCACATTCAACATATACCCCCATACCATTTTTAACTCTCGTTGATGTAGCTGAATTCTAAGGGATTTCTACAGAGCAAAATACAATGCCATAAAGAGATCCCAGCCTCGGCTCACGTCTGAGACAGCATAGCTGCCCCACTGCTCTGCCAAGAACAATATGTCTGACTGTGAAGTGGGATTTTACACACTAGTCTGGTTAGGACACTATGCTGGAAATGGTATTCTGTGGTCAGGAGCCAAACTGGCATGTCTTGCACAGATTTAATGCAAGAACCCAATGCAACTTCCTTGAAATATTACTTAAATTATGAATCTAAAGACAATTGGGTTGCCAAACTGGCCTGCAGCATCTCCGAGGACCAGACAGGCGTTGCTGCTTGTACATTTTAAAATCAATTCAAAAAGCAGCCACACAGATGCACTACAGAAGGATGGAAAGTTACTTCAGAGATGACAATCTAATATGCTCTAACATATCAAGCTTAATTAAAAACACTTAAAACATACCTTGTCTCCTTTAACTCCCGGGTTTCCTGGTACCCCATGCTCTCCCGGTAAACCCTGGAGTTAATAAAAATATAACTTGACATTTTTATAGCTATTGCCTTAAAGACTATTTAAAATTACAGTGATAATAAGTTTACACTGGATTATTTACTGCGCATTAGCATTGCCCCAAAATTTTTAAAGAGTACAAGTCAATAAATGCTTCTTTAATCAAATATATGAATCATTTTTCTTTAAGTTGAAATGTAATAATCAAGATTATTTTCTGGACCCTGTCACGGCAGAATGGCAGAGACTGACAGTTTTGTTTCTTCAATTTCAGAATAATTCCAGGTCTTGAAAAATCAATCATTTTTTCAAGGAAAGCAGTAGCAGGTACAAACTTCAGTTTTAAATAAGCATCTCATCTTTTTTTCTCTATGAAGGGCTGCATGATATCCTGCACTAGTTACTTATTCAAATTTGTATCTTAAAAGCCTCAATGAATTCCTATTCCTGCACATTATTTAATGCACCAAATTCCTTTAAAATGTTTTAAATATTTAATGGGCAGTCAAATATCCTTTAAAGTGTTTTAGATATTTAATGGACAGTCAAATATTTTCAGCAACATACATATATTCCATAGTTTCTTTTGTCTAAATCTTCCCATCTTTCGCACTTTGATTTTAACTTCAGTATGTTCCTTTGCCTTTTGAATGAAGAATTTGTCATAAATGCAGAGAAACGAAATAAAATAAAATCTAAATTAAATATTAGATAAAAATATCTAAATAACAAGGAAGGTTAAATTGTGTTCTTTTACTACGCTGTAACAAATGCAGAAAACTATTTCTAAAACCCTTCAATGCTATTCAACCAACTATTTTATCAAGCATTTTATTAAGAATACCAGTAATTTCCACACTAAATGATAAAATTGTCAAAACTGAATAGTAAAATCTAAGTGTGATACTTAATCCAGCATGGAAAAATTAACTTTCTAAGAAAAATACAAAGAAACACAGACTGTTTCATTATAAGTATATATGGCATTTTTAATTTACTGATTATGGATCAGATATCATATCCTGCCCTATCCCCTTTTGATATCGACATAAAATATATACGCTCTATCTTCTCTCCTAAGGATTTTTCTGATTTTTTTTTTTTTTGTTGGACCTTTCCTTAGGAAAGGAAAGAAGCAAGTCTTATCTGATGGATGACTCTTTGATGACACAAGTGAAAGTAAAACAAGTTTCAACCTTGCATAATTTTCATCATGCTGCATAAGATGAATTCCTATATTTGTTAATCCAGAATGTTTCCTCTTTAGAAGGTTAAAAAAAACAACGAGCCTCAAATAATATGCATATGTCTATAATATGTTTAAATATATGTTTTTATATGCTGGAATTTTATGTACAAATGCAGTCTTCAAGATCATCTGTATCTAGGATCTACATATATTATATTTTGCATTTATCTGTTCCTAATGTCGCTTCATCAAAGATCAAGCAGGTCAGCAGTTTCAACAGCAACAATTATGAACTCAAGCAGGATGATGACAATACAAGCAAAGCAGAAATGCAGTATTTTGTTATCTTTCACAGTAAGATTGGGGATCTATACATAAATAAAGCACAGCAGAAAAGGCTTACTAACTATTGTTACAGAAGACAGGTAAATTAGACACAATTTTAAAAATGTGTGCCTCAGTTGAGTAGGAAAATAAGGTATAAAGAAACGGTCAATAAGTAACACAGTACAAAATGACTACATGCAGATTTAAATACCGTGGGTTTTTTCCCCTGCCAGGAGCTGAAGATGCTGTACTCCAGCTGTCACTTTGCTTATATCCCTAAGACTTTTAACAGGTCAACAATAAAAAGTCTGCCAGCTGTGTACTGGTCAGAACTGTTTTTTAATATTAATAAAGCATATGACTTAAAAGTCTGTTCAAATTAAGGGTTGTCTTCCATAAAGTAGTCTCAGAGCACGCGTGGAAAGGCCTAAGACAAAATGCAGCAACACCAGCTCCTGGATGCTTCTGTTTGTAGAAATAAGATAAAAACCAAAACCAACCCACAAAGCAAAGATCAGAATCCCAGTTCTTTTCAGGTGAATGGCTTAACTGCCAGGCGAAAGCCAAGCTTTCCGTTGTCTACTTTTCTTGGTCCACTTCTTGGATCTAAGCAGTCAAACCTCCCAAATGGTACTTAGAAACCATTTTATGGTTTACCAAGAAAGTGAAGGAGGAGAATTTGGGAGATGGGGTAGGTGCCACTTGTTAGGTTATGTGGCAACACCACTGTTGCAGACTAAAACCTAATGTCAGTTTACATGGGGGATTAGGCAGAACATAGCTGTCTGCATACCTAAAAAGGGACTGAGCCGTAATCAGGGAGGCAGGCAGCCACCTCCTCAGAATAGGCCTTCTGCTCTATGAGGGTGTCAAGTCAAACGTCCAGGGAGCTTTCAAGCTTAGGACAATGGTGCCTAATAGTTTGACATATTTCCTGGAGTATTCAAACTGGATTGAAGATTAACCCGTGCTCTCCTTGCCCAGAGGCACAAGGGTTACAGGCATGCTGGATCTCAGGGGAGGCCCCTACCAGTTTGAGGGATCCTGACCTGCCAGCAGACCCACCAGTCTGTTGTCCAGTGGCATAGTGGTTACAGGTACATTATAACCCCCATGAAGGAGGCCCCCATCACCTTGAGAAACCTCAACCAGTTGGCAGACCTGAATGTGGGGCACACAGAAGTGTAATAACTACAGACACAATAAAACTCTGCTGAGACCCTCCTCGACAGTCCCAACCCACCAGTTTTGCACCCACAGGCATAAAGGTTACAGGCACACTGCGTCTCTGGTGAGGTGCTGATTCCCCCTGCTCCTTCTGGAGGGCCTCCCTCAACAGGCCATGACCTTGTGGTTCAACAAACCATCTGTATCCTGTTCCCGACACTATATGACAGCCTGTACTAGATCTGCATATCGGGGTTTCTTTAAGAACCACTGAGATAAGAGCTTTTATCCTTCTTGATTATCTCTCACTCTCACTTGTTCTCCTGTTAGCACTACGTTCATTGGATCCTGACCTCTCCTTCCAGCAGGGAGACTGCTGCTCGTCTGGGATGGTTGGGCAGCAAGTTGTCTTGGTTTGTGTTGTACAGCTGCTCACAGTTACCAGTCTCAGGTGTCAGTTGCTAAGGTCCCTGGCAATAGTTTCCTTGCATCTCCCTGATCTCCGTGACCTTCCTCCACTTCCAGGACCTTTCCTCCAGCCAAGATCTTCCCCTTCTTCCTTGAGACAACATCTCTTTACTTTCAGGAACCCTTCTATTTTGGCACCGCTGCTTCTTCCAGGTACCCTCACCCCTCGGTTCTTGCCATGTAAATAGACTATGTGCAGAAGCGCATCAGGTGATCCGCCTCCAAATTGGTGAGTCCGTCTCATGCCTTTTTATTGACTGGAGACCCCGGGATGTGCCACTTTTGTTTAGTCCAGGTGCTATCCAAATCTAAAGCAGTCCCTACTGTTGCACCTAACAAGTAGTAGGCTTCTGCTTGAGAGTTCAACAGTTCAGGTTATGACATTCTCGCACGGGCACACAAACACACACACACATATCACCTGCCACCTGTCAGTGTTCACAAATTAAGCTAATTTTCACCTACAGCAGCCATATAATGGCTTTAGGCACTTTATGTCTGTCAGCAAGCCACTGCACCATTAAATTGGAATATCAACCAACAATCATAAGAATAATCTCTCATTCCACTTTCTGCAGAAGTATTTTAGTAATTTAAACTATTGAACAGTAATTAAAAAAGGAGTTTTCTATTAAATTCATTCTAACTAATACTTCTACTCTGGCTAAAAATTTTAATACCTTCCCTAGTTTTAATGAAATTATGTCTTGCTCTGAATATGAGTTTTATTTTAAAATCTGACCTAAATGCTAAGATAATAAACATAATTGCTTCTTCTCTTCACCTTTTCATTCTTTACCTCTTTTACAGGAAGTAAACCAAATCAGAATAATACAAAACCACAGACAGAAATAAGGAAGGCCATGTGTTTAAATCCTTGGGGTAGTCTTACTTTCCTAGTTTCTTCTCACTTCACTCTACACACACTGCCCTTTCCAGCTCACAATATAACATTATTAAAACTTTGCTAGAGATTCTTTCAATTTTCACCTTTTTGTAGAGCTAATTACCTGTGCAAATTAGTATTATCATCCTTACTTACTTGTGCAGAACATTATACAAGGACAAGAACATAACCAAACAGCAGAATTCTGTCCTGAGTCATCCTGTACTACTGTGCTTTGATGATTGATTGCTGCAGTACCACCCACAAAAGGAGCACCTATGATACTCTTGTGGTACTGCTTCACTGGCTAACTATTCACACACCCCACTTCCACAGCTTGGTGAACTTGCATGATACTTACAACTTCTCCTGGCAGTCCCCTGGGTCCAACAGGTCCTGGAGGTCCTTGCAGTCCCTGTGAAACGACATAGTACATGCCTGAGGTAAAAGACAATACACTTGTTGTAATTCAGGGTAAAGCATTCTTATATCTAAATAAATTAAAACACCTGGCATTAAAAGTTATCTTCTACATAGAGTGAGAAGTACAGAGTTTGCTTACTCTCCATTAATCTAACGTTTAGTCCAATAAATCTTTGTGACAAATACATACAAAACACAAAGTACGTATACAAAACAAATACAAGTAAATACAAAGGCACTGCCTAAAGTGAAAGACGAAACAAAAAGGGTAAACCAAGGAGATTTCCTCCCTCAAGGGACAGATCTACAAGGGATTTGTGAACCAGGGGATAAGTGCTCCTCTTTTTGGAATTGATCAGAAGGAGTCCAGAGCACTGAAAGAAAAGACGATTGCAATGTACAGATAACAGGATGACTTGGTGCAAACCCTAACGATCCTTTGGATCTCTGCGAGCCTCTTCCAGAAGGTATACAGTGTGAAGGTGACCACTGCGGTAACAACAATTAGTTCAGCAGCTCCTACCAAGGAAGGGCATCAGCCTCCAAAGAGCAGTATAAGGAGTTAGAGTGGAAAATCATTTTTAAGACCACAATTTCATGGACCCTATAGCTGCATCTACTCCCCCTGGGACTTCTTTTGATGATCTTGGGTACTATCCTATCCAACAAGAATAGTGTTGAGGAGAGGTTACATTTTCACAGTTTCCAATTCTACCTTTGTTTGATACAATTCAAGGCATCATGAGAGATCCTCAAGAACAAACGGTGCTTCAGTCACTTTCTTCAAAGCCAGGCAACGACTACTTTACCATTACCTGCAGACGCATGGGATTAAGCATAGGAGCCGCTAACTGGCAGCGGTTACATTCCTTGCCTCACTCATGGATAAGCAGAATATGCCCAGCTATTGGTGGATTTGTAATTGAAAAATGGGTGGCCATATTCTCGAGTGACCAGAGAACATTTGTGCTTTGCATTAATATTCCTTGCTGAGTGATGCTGGGATCAACAAGAATTTTATGAACTAAAAATAAAACAGCCATGATCTGTGCACAAACTTTTGATATAACCTATTTTCATTCCCTCTCCTTTCACACTAGCTAGAGTTGATAGCATTCAGAATCCTCTTGTATAACAGTATACAATGTAATGGTTATTAATGGCAACAATACCTTTCACATACCTGTGATCCTGGATTTCCAGTAAGACCAGCTGGTCCAGGCTCTCCTGTTTCACCCTAATGATATTGTTTGAGAAAAAAAAATCCAAATTTACTGTTACATCTCCCAGTACCAGATATGTACACCAGCAATGTATATAGTGTGTATAAGTCAAAAAATACCTTATTTCCTTTCGATCCCTCGATTCCAGTTTCTCCCTGAAAACCGCAGGTATGAACCATAAGAAGTTAAAACTTTAACTAAGATCAACTAAGAGTTTAATTTGCTACCTTAAAATATTATAATATAGTTTGCAAACTTAACAAATACTGAGAAAGCATTGAAGAATTTCTGATGCCTTGTGGAAACTCTAAAAGGCATTCCTCTTTCAAACTAATTCTGTTTGCAGGTTTTCCTAGTGTTTTAAAGAAAAATCATTTGAAAACATCACATTTGCTTAAGAGTTTCTTCAGTCTAAAGCCTATTCTTCACCTCTAAATCACTACTGGTGACATAGTATTCATCTCCAAACCCAAAAATTGTTACAGTATGCCTTATTTTGTGTATTATAATATGCTAATTACAAGTATCTGAGCAACCTTCAGTTGTTTATTAAACAACATAAATAGCTTTTGCCAAATGTCACAAGAGAGGACAATAGTTAATTAAAAATAAGCAACACATGTAAACAGACTCAAAGAATGAGTGTTCTGAAAATATACCCCAAAATAACAAAAAATTATGCACGCATAAAATAGCTACAAGAAAACTGCCAAATGTTAAATGCCACACTGGAAACCGGTAAAACAATTCAAATAATACAGTTCAGCCCACATATACGTTTGTGAAATAACTGAAAGAACGAACAAACCTTCAGGGAACAAAAAAAGCATGTACTTTTAACTCAGTTCATGGAGTGTGCCAACTACAGAAATGGTGAAGAACAGGGCACCTCTGGGTTTTGTTTATAATCTGGATGAACTTGATGCTAGTGTAAGGAGGAGATGATAAACATGCTATCCTACATAATCACTGAATCTAATGAAAGTGTACAAAGAAAAGAATTACAGCATGAATACAACATGAGATCATATCATACATCAATTATTCACATCATCAGTTCAAAACATAGCTATACATACTGGATCTCCCTTGCCCCCTTTCTCAGAAGGCTCTCCCTACGGAAACACAAAGAACAGGTTAACATAAACATATTTCAAATGGTAAATAGTACTTATGTCTGGTTTTGGTGAAAAACCCTTGCGAGTGGGTGTTTTTTTTCCTAACCTATGTAAACTACAAATATACGGACTACAAAAGTTTACTTTAGGGATGATGAGGAGACCATGACTACAGAGTGAAAACAGTACTCTACCACGCGTGATCCTCTCAAGCAGGAACATTAACTAAAAAGACAGTGATGATATGTTTAAGCTGTGTACAAACCTGACAACTTCTCAAACATAAGAGCTTTATAACACACAAAATCATGAATCTGTCATATTCGCAGAGTAAAAAAGTTTCCGCCTGTATGAAAATTGTTTATGCTCAAGGATATGTAGAAAGAAAGCAGCTGGAAGCCTAACAGCTGAACAGCAAAATGCCTGTTATTCAGTCGATGAAGAACTGGGTACACCACATGTTCCTAGAAAAACACAATATACACCTATTACCCAGTAGCATCCCTCCCCCTCAAAACTTTCTGGAAGAGTTAAGCTTAAACTAAAATATATTAAATGAGGAAGTTTATTTATAAATTTTAATAATTTAAAGAGTCCTGCTTTTTCATATAGATATTGAAAATCATGTTTGTAACCTGAAAAAAGTATGAATGGCACCCAATTCGTGGGGCAATCACTGGTCATAAATTTATACAAACATAATTTTAAACTGTCATTCAGTTAAAGTCTGAATGTGCTTAAAGTTAAGGAGTTCGTGAGCTGTTGCAACAGAGAATTTTACCTGCATACATAAATACCCTCTCAAAGGAGGAGCTTGAGTAAATTACTAAGGACATTCAGAGACTGACAGCTTTTTCTATGCCCAGACATATTTTCTTGATTCTGAGTATATTTTCCAAGATCTGATTCATAATCAGTATGTTCAGTCACCTTCTAGTATCACAGATAACCACAGAAGTAGCGAATTCATTTACCTTTTCTCCTTTTGCGCCGGCCATTCCCAATTCTCCTTTCTGACCCTTTTAACAAAAAAAATTGTATTTAAAACCTCTTATATTCTAAATGCAAATAAAATCCTCCTCTCCTATAACTGTGTTTTGTCCTGTGTAAGATACAAAAATCTTAACTTTTATGCAACAGAAATTTGAGATTTAATCATGTCCAAATTAATTTAAATCACTGTTTTCTTTAGCAGATCTGCAGGCTTCTCAATAAAAACCACATTGTCAATCCTGCAACATATCCAGCATTCGTCTCTTTTCTTCCAAGTTTAATAGGCATCAAATTGTCAAAAATTCATTCTGCTGTTTAAACAGGACAGATGTCTATAAACAATATACTGCCATATGTTGTGGATTCAGCATCTGACCTCCACATAACATTTTTAGGCTGACTGTAAGTATTTCTGGTACAGAAAGTCCCTTTGTTACAGAGAACCTGCTTTAAATATTCATGATTTAGTATTAAATATATTTTCTGAATTTCTTTTAGAGTCTTTTCCGGTAGGCCAGCTCATTTGACTTCTCAGACAATGTTATAAAAACCACACATAATTTTTCCTGCATTTTCCTTTTCTGGCTATCATAAATTAGAGAAGAAAGGTTCACGTGCTGCACCTGCAGGATGGCAATATGAGTTGGCTATTGGACTACACAGATCAAAGAGCCAGTCCTATCTAAAATCTATTCCTTCAAAGACTGTTGTGATAAATCAAATAAAAGACACTGTGTTAAGGGTGACAGAGACAGGTTAGAGACGAGCTTTGAAATTTCTCCAAATTTCATCAAAAATGCTTACAACATCTCCCTTCTGTCCCTTGGGTCCAGGGGTCCCAAGTAGTCCTAGCAGTCTTGTATCACTCTGGGAAGAAATGTCACCACAAAGATCAGAGAACAGAACGTGTCACCATTTATTTACAGTAGCAACTTCTTTACCATAACATTTTCATGTAATTTACCAGTATGTAAATTCAGGAGACCTAATTTACTACTAGAAAGCGACACTAAATGCCTATGCAGTACATCTAAGTAATGTATTGCAGCAACACATCCTTTGTCACGCATTCATACTCCAGTCAGACCAGCAGAAGATGAACAACAGCATAAAAGGGGAATGTCTATGTTGAATATTGCTATGCAAATCTGTAGGGTTTATTTCTTAACTCAGTGCAAAGAACATACTTTTATGCTCATTATTACAGTACATTTCTCTAGTATGTTAGAAAATAACAATAAAAATCACTTCTCTCCTATGACAAAAGCACAAACTTTTTACTTTTGAGCAGCATGAAATGTAAAAATAGAACTACTTTAAGTCTACTACAGTAGTGAGACAAAAGGAGAGGGAACGAAAATCATCAACAGGCTCCTCACACTGCTCCTCAAAGCAAACAGACAGATTTAAGGACCAGGGGTTCAGGTTGTATACTGACTCAGGTATTATTGCACTGCATCTGTTTACTCTTCTGTACAAGGTAAAGACAGAATAAAATACAAAGCAAATGGTTTCCTTTTGACAAAGCCAGGCTCAGACTACCTAAGGGAACATGTTTTCTTTTAATGACAACAGAAAAAGCAACAAAACCAACAGCCCTGAAAAATGAGCTTGAGTCTGGACCCAAGGAGACCAAGTCCTAGAACATCTGCCAGTGGGCTGAATGGGAACCCTGAGCAAGCTATGGCCATGTTCCAGTTTCCATATCTCTAAAATGGCAAAACATCATGATGAATACGAGTGCCATTTCTACTCTGTTAATATTTTCAGAAGTTGATAAATGAATATAATCTGAATAAAATTCATACTTGTTTTATAAATGTCAATGTCCTGAGAGAGCTTCCTCAGCGTTTAGGGTTTGTAACACTGTTACCACCCTAATGATCAAAATCAGCTCCAGAGCAAAAGGCAGACACCCAAAGAAGGGAACCTGAGTATTGCTGAGACGTCGTTGACTACTGCTTGACTGAGAAAAATCTAGGTGTCTGTTATTATCAGTACACTGTGAGTTATGATTTATTTTGAGTTGTGCATTTCTTTTGCATACATGGAGGAAAAGAAAGGGTATTAGACCAAACAACTACTTTTATACTCTTTGCATATTTATAGGTCATTTGGTCTTTACAACAAAATATAAGTTAAATATGCCAAAGAAAAAAATCTTAGAAAAGTAATAATGAATTATTTAAGAATAATCTATAATTATTATGAATTATAATGGTTTTGAAACATTTCCTCAGCAGACTGTGATGTAGTTTCAATTGCTTTTTGTTGTAGCTGCACTTTTATTTTTACATGTTGGAGAATATTTTAGATTAAACTGATCTGTATGTCCTTTCCAAAGATGTTTAGAAGCAGGTTTGACTGAAGTGACCTTATATTTATGTAAGGAAAACTAGTAAGTAAAAAAAGTGACAAGCAGAGGCCTTGAATGCCCAGGCAAAGGATGATAACAGAGGCTGGAGAGTGTATAAACACAAATCATGAAGCACCATTTACCAGTCACTGAAGGAACGTAACCTACAGAGCAGGGCAGAACCAGTTTCATGGCATAGCGAAGAAAACAAAATGCAGGTATCGAACACACAAAAAGCATCTCATTTATGCTGAAAGCGCAAAAGGCATAACGAGGAGGAATATAAAAATAGTCACACACCTTGCAAGAACAGGCACAAACAAAGAACAGCAAGGGAATAAATACTCCAGCACTGTCTCCCGCCCCATTAAGGATCAATGCTGCTACTTATCCTCAGCAGGTTCCCCTCACTTTCATTAAAGAAAGACTGCTGATCTTGATTTGCCATTCAGCACAATTTGCTGCTGCTATCAGCAATTGTATTTATAGTGCTCTCTTTCACTGTGCACATGGATCAAGTAAATTATACTTCTAAAGACTCGCACTCCAGCCTCCTTACATGATAAAGTGATTGATATTGAGCCAGAAAAACCTTGGTTGCAACAAACTATTAAATACATTGTGCATTTACAACTACTCATCGATATCGTATAGAAATCAGAAGAATTGAAAATAATCTGCTAAGAAACAGAGAAATTATAGACAGACATTATTCATTATGATGGGTTTTAAGATCTCTCTCACGGATCCTCCAGTTTTCTTGGTAACAGTTTCTTGTGATTCCCAGAACCACTAATGCAAAGAGGCCATAGTAATATCCTCAGAAAAAAAGAGATCCTCTAATCACTATAGCAACAAAAATGTGGTCACAATTTAAACACTTTAAAAAACCAGACTGAAAGAAGACCTTGTGAGATCCTTAAGAACATGCATAAAATGTTGGAAAACGACAAGAGACTGTTTTCTGTGGTGTAAGGAATCTCAAAAACCTAGAATATCACTGAAATATCACCCTACATTTGTAAATAATTGAGGCACATTGCAAATTAGATGCTGAAATGTGAAAGATTGCTTGGTACCCTCAAGGTGCAGTGAACAAAATCAGCACTCATCATACTGCATAATGGCATGGGGAAAAAAGGAACGTTGCTGGTGCACACGTCTGCCTAAATGAAGAATCAATGGCAAAGATGACAAGCTGTCCTTGTCTTTGATGACCTCTCTGATGCCTTTGTCTTGTCCTTGTTGGGAATAACCCATTCCCATCATAAAATGTGTAGAAACCAAGATGTTTGCTGTAGCAGTTGGAGGTTTAAGTCGACTCTAAGAAGATCTGAACACAGTTACACAAAATTTGCGTATTTAAAACCCGTCACTTGATCAGAAAGTCATCTCCTCAATCATGTGAAACCAAACAGCATTTCCTTGTTGAACAATTAATTGTTCATGACAGAGTCATTAAAATCTTCAAACTAGACAGCTGAAGGAAGAAGAAAGTTGGTAAACTGTACAGGATTTAAAAGAGTATTAATTTATAGACACAGAGCAGCTGGTCTACATTTTTCCAGAATATTGTTAATTAGGAAACATAAGACACCTTAGGAATTCTTAGAGCCTTACAATGAGAAGAAATGTGATTTTTGGAGACAGATGCTTGCAAATTCCTGAAGATCACCACTGTTTATATTTCCTCCTACAGAATTAACCTTAAAGGGACTATCAAGGTAAAAAAGATTAACAGTCCAGAGATGGGGACTGAGTTACAATAAATATGGTATTGATAGAGGAAACATGGCTGGTATCAGTGAACGCTGTCTTTGGCAGGAAAAATAAAATGGTAAGAAAATGAAAGGTATAAACCCAAAATACAGAAAATGTCAACACATACACATGCAATGGCAGACCAAAACCAGAAACTAATTCTCCCGCTATGAAAATGTCCCTGTCCAGGACAGTGTATAAAACTATGCTTAATTCCTAATGCGTGTTCTAAGGTGATTTGGAATAGACTGAATATCAGAAATATCACGGAAATCAGCAATAAAAGCAACTGGAAATATATGAATTTGACATGAGTTTTGCTCCAGAATCCCTATTCAAAGAAAGATTTTTGTACTCATATGGATATGCTATAGAATAAAAATATCCTGAATTCACCAGCTCTTTATAGTTACACATTTTAATATTAAAAGAAATGGATGTCTTCCAGGTTTGACCTGCATGACTTAAGGTGTGATACACACAGTAACCTTTGTAGTAAGCAAGTATTCCTGTAATAGTGCTTCAGCAGTCTTTGAATGAAATACAATTTTCTGATCAGATAAGTTACGTACTCACTTTTGCATCCATTAAGAAAAATTGTGTGATCTTTAAATTACAATGCCTTATAATGTCAGACACTACAAATGAGTTGAAAAATCTGTGGTAGGAATTTAAAAGCTCTGTCACATGGAACACTCTCCTACACAATTTTAACTTTTTTTCTATGAAGTACTGCAGGAGGTTCTGTAATGAAAATATTTTTATTAGGGATCAAAACTGTGATCATTTCTACCTTAGATAGTTCTTAGTCATAAACAAATCAATCTCATAAACATAAATCTCATAAACAATCAAATCTCCATACCTGATTATATTGCTTGTCCAAAGAATCCAGAATTCCTTTTAGTCCAGAAGGACCCTATATGGAAAAAAATGCATCAGAAGGTCATTTTAACTTAAGTAATATTTTGTTTACATACTGGCATACACACACCCTAAAGGTTGCTTTAGGAAACTGAACTCTACTCAGTTTTAAAAATGGTTGTTCCTCAACAAAATGGAGGTTGTTTATTAGAGATGCTATGTCAGAGATTAGTCAGAGTTTTTGTCACACGTTTTAATTTTGTATAACGTCTTTGTTGTTTTACATGCACTGTTATTATACACAAAGGCCTTCCATTTTGTCAAACATGATTTGATGTACAAATAATATCTGAGAGGTTAGGGTTGGTGGCAATCGGTCCATCTAAGAAGGCAGAACTGACACCCACATCAACTTTAATACAAATCCCTTCTGGTATGACCAGCATTTCTGTTCTGCAGCATTTAAAATCTCCCAAGGAAGTACCATTACTGGTAAGGAGAGCCATCAGAGATTCACAGAATGATTTCTACATGCGGGAAAAGGTTGTGAATGTGTGATAAAAACAAGTAAAGGTACTTCCTTGAGGTACTGAACTTCAAAAAGATGTGAAACACGACCATGATTTTGAGTCAACAAACAGACTACTTCCCTGGGGAAAAAAATTTCAATCTGATGGAAACTGACTAATTAAAGAGAGGCAATAACAAATTTCCCATGGAGTCTGAGGGTATAAAAAACAAGGAAGATGGTAAAGCCAGATTAAAGTCAAATAGGCAAAAGCTATTAAAGCTAACGGATAAATCAGTAAGACGTGGCAGAACGTTATTGCAGCATACCAGAACAAGACAGGAGTGCTCTGAGACATCGTCACTAAATCATGAAATATGATTTTACGTATTTGCTGTGATTTCATTGTTGCAGAAATACAGCGGTACTTAAATATTAGGGGGCACTACAAAGAGTTGGAAGCCAGAAGAAACATGACAGGTGCCTCACTCCCTCTTTGTTCCCCAACATCAGAAGAGATACAAGGCCAAAAATTTTTCCATTAATTTTATTTTGGAAGTGAATTGTCACTTCAAGTTTATATTGAGAAATAAGATAAATACAGACATGACGTTTTGACTGGGATGCTCACTCAACTCTGATTTCTGAAGTTATTAGCAGAATTTTTACTTCGATATCCACATTAAGGATGGCAATCCAGAACTGGGATTGAACCGTGACAACACTGCCTACTTATTAGATGCCTCAACTTCAATACTGTAATCCTGCAGTGCCAAATCCTTGAATCCAGAATCCTTGCAGGATTCTGTAATCCTGCACGGAGTAAAAAATGAGAATTTATGCTCCCTTCTCATTTGCCACCATGTTGTTTCTTTTTCTGTTTCTCCACAAATGAAACTGCTGCAACCACACAACCCAGAAATGATTGAATGCTGTATCTGTCACCAACCCTAACCTCACAGATATTTTTTGTACATCAAATAAATCATTTTTGACAAAATGGAAAGCCTTTGTACATGTCATGGTTTTGAAAAACAGATATAACCTCAAAAAAGCCCAGAACTGTCTCATGAAGCAGGCAGTCAAGGGGAACTTAAGGCATTTGGGTTGCATTCTTGACTATGCCACAGCCTTTGCGTTACCAGAGGTAAACCACCTCTCTGGTTTTAGTCTTCCCATTTTCAAAAACTGACATAAATGTAATTATTTTATCTTTCCATCAATCTTTCTAAAATAAAAGTAATAAAAGGAGCGCACAACAACAGTAAGTACTTTTATTCAAGGGTGTTTTCCTAAACTCTAGCCTCTTTCTTCTCTTCCACGCTGTTTCTCTCCACTTACATAGCTGCATAATCCACTCTGAATTCTTTATGGACAAGAAAAGAATCAGTAGCATTGGCTTGCAACTGGAGAAGCAATGAAATTAAGAGGAGTTGAAGAATTATTGTACAGGCAGTTTCCAGCTTTTGAATGAGAATTCTGCACATCTGCCACTTTGAAGATCACTTGAGCAGGGTTTCCTTTTTCTTTTTTAATATCAAGTTTTGTAATTGAGAGAAGTGAAGCACATAGAGAGTATAGCTGCATAAATAAGAAAAGAACTGAAAGTGTGTCCTGATTGTTTTCCAAAATTACAAACAGCTTTCAGATGTTATTTCTATAGAGAAGGCAGGAATAGAAGCACAGGTGCTTAAAAGGTAATAGCACCAAACTGTGAAATTACTGGGGTATATAATATATTTGTCTCCCTTCACTTTTTATAGTTCGTCTGCATTTCTGTAAAGACAAGACTGCTGAAAATGTCTATCCAGCCCATGCAGTAAAATGTGTAACAAGTAATTGCACTGGTTGCAGCCCAAGAACAGGCCATTTTGGAGAACGAAGCATTGCAAGTGACTCAGTGTAATCACTTTATCCATCTACTTCAGATCTGTGCCTGCCCATTAAAATACAATACTGGTTTTCTCATTACTATAACATCAAAAATCGTGAAACTCATCAGTGAAGATGTGCAATATTGTGTAACTATTCCAAAGAGCAAATGGAAAGAATGATGAAGGCATGACATCTGCCACAATAGAATACATTAAATAAATTACATTTTTATATGGATTTTAAAAACTTAAATGCATAGAAACAAGGAATATGATCAACCCTTGCCAGTCATTCCCATCTTACCATGTAAGCATTTCTAATATTCTTCCAAAAAGCAGCTGAAAGTCCAGGAATATCAGAAATGCTACTGCCAATTTTCACTTATCATTGCTTTAATTTTCTGTTTATTGTAATTAACTGATAACATTCATTCCCCTTCAAAATACTGGTAGCGGAATGACAGTATTTCCTGAGGGAGAGGAAATGAGATTTCCAAGGTAAACTGCTGGCTACTTAAGATAACTAGTTTGGTGGCACTAACATACATACTGAATAATAAAAGACCAAAAGTGTATGGAATTAAATGAAGAAGTTCAAGTAGTCTGTGAACTTCTCCACTGCCTCACTTAAAACACAGACAAAAATGAAACTCTGTTTTAATTCAAGACTTTAAGGAGTAACACCAAGCTAATCTTCCAAGCGAAAATAGTTGTGAAGATAAAAAGATGTGAAGTTCAGCCCCTTATGAAGGTAAATGATAAACTGAATGATGAGCTCCAAGGGCTACAGCAATTGTGAAATAAATCTATTCTGGTTGCAAACAATAACTTTGGAAATGTTGGCAGAAAATAGCATGTTTAGGAGCATGAATAATTGTGACTGCAGTTTACCTATCTGTGATTTAGCAGACCCAAAGTTTCTTTCCTATCCCTGCCACAGACAGCTTGCACAAAATGGCACTTGTCCAAATCAGACAGTCTTCATGTTTCCTACCTTTAAAATCCACTTCTGCCAAACAACAACACTGGGCAGAAGTCACACTCTGACTCACCCCAAAGAACGCTGTTATACTCGTGGAAGTCCATAGCACAAGTCTAGCCTGGCATTCTTATTTTAAAAACAATCTGGTGTTCCACTAAAATGAGAGCTATTTAGAAATGGAATTCCTCCAGTCATAACAGTTCCAGTAGAGACAGGGAAAATTGGGACAGAAAAAATAAAGTCAACTCTTAATGGAGAAACCAGTAAAACTCCTTTTTCTGTCCTTTAGCCTACCTATGTAAAAAGAAATACCCCGCTGCTGATCCATGTAAAAGTAAAAATTAAAAAAGAGCAAAAAAGCCCCAACCCCAAAACCTCCCACAACTGACCATAATACGTGAAAGACTGTCAGACATCATGCAGCTATTTTCTAAGCTGGACAGATGGAAAAAAAAAATGATCTCCTCTTAGCAGAACTCTACACAAAACCAGGCAGGTAGTAATTCTACAACCCAGGACCAGAAAAGGATTTTGCCTAAGCCAAGTGTGTAGAACTGGGTCTGTACATCCTTAGGAAAACAGCATTTAAATACTAAATTCAGGCACCCCCCATAAATTCACTTTTAAGTACTGAAAAAAAAATGGTGCGGGAACCAGAAAGCCAATGCATTAGACATCTGTAAAATAAGCCACGATTTGCTGGTAACCCCTCCTTCATTGCTAAGTCCTGTAGATGGTTTTGTTAGCAGCTAGAGCAGAAGAAAGTTGTCAGTTCAGTTCTGCAGTCAGATCAAAATGTTTTACTTACAGCCTCACAGCATCCTACTAGTATAGTATTTTGTTTGTTTGTTTCATAAGATCAGCATTTCAGTTTCTGTGAAGAGCCATGCCGAGCACGATAACAACAGGTGAAAGAGCCAGTATCTCTTTCAGAAGACTTCAGAAGAAAATGCAAGCAAGAAAATGTATGAAATATGTTTGAAGGTTACAGAGATTTTGATTTCACGACCATGATTTTCAGAATGCTGCTGAGAGTGAAATGAATAGTGTATTTAAGAGAAGCTTTAAATTGCTCTTTAAAAGCAAGGAAAGGATCAAAAAGCACTAGAGGGAGCTGCTGTTCTACCTAACCCGCTCGGAGTCCTTGTTTTCAGCATAAATTGTTACCCACTGGAGTGAGACAAGCCTGAGCACACATCTCAGCTCTCCAGTATTCAAATAACAGAACAGTACTCAAAACCAGCATCAGGCAGCAAAAATGCAAACCATGAATTCTAAACCATAAGGGAGTAACAGAACACTTCAAAAGTTTATAATATTTAATAAACTTTTAAATATACTCAAAGGAGGATCATCATCTGCGTAGGCTTACAGAAATACTTTTATAACCTGTCAATAAAAATCCTCATTGACTCCTCGCCTTTTGCAGGCACAGGCTTTGCTCCAAAGGGAAAAATGACATAAAAGAAAGGATAAGGGGAAAATGACACTAAAGAAAAGGTACCTGGAAGAAGTTGCACAGAGTCCCACTTTAATTGAGTAGTTCATCACCAGCTGCAAATCAGTCTACGTTTCTGACACTGACACAGATTTTTAATCAAAGATGTGCAGGTGATGTTATGGGACTAGAAACTCACTACAAATACTAATTTTACTGAAAAAATAATCCCCAGAAATTAGGGTAGGGAAAAAAAAAAGAGATGAGATACTGAGAGAAGGTTAGAAAAATCTGAAATACTGTCACCCAGTAAGTAAAAATTGTTATTTTAATTAATCAAAACTCACACCATTTAGTAGTGTCCAATTTAAAGCCCTCTTGACCATTCAGAATGTGGTCTCATAATCCCGCCCTGCACACACTTTTTTTAGGATTATCCTTTATACCAGGTCCCCTGAGTATTGTATCCTGTCCACCAACTTCTTCCTCAAGGAGGCAGAACTTTCCTTCTCACAAGTGTTTTTGTCATTACTGAACACCTGGCTGTTCTAATATCTAAATTAAGTACTTAAAGTTATGGCATAAACTGATAAATAAATTAGGTAAATTTATTAATTTCGAACACACAGTGTGGTCTGTAGCTACCCTAACAATTAATGACTGAATCTCCTTTTTCTCAAATAGAAATATCGTATTCTTCCGAAACATCAACCAAACACCAAACTTACTTTCGCTGGAGAGTCTTTTTTACATGTCCAGTCTATCTGTCAAGCATTTTGTACCCTGTATATGCCAGACTTATGACAGCAAGCACCCTGCAGGTGTGATATTTCTATTGCACTTTGGAAAGGCCAAAGTAAAGGCTGACTATATATCCACGTGCACGAGGAAGTTGCCACTACTTACTATCAGAAGAGAAAGCCTAACTGGAAGCACTACATAACAAAATTTAATATGGTTTGAATCTTGAAAAAGAGAGGAGTGATGGATCATGTTAAGTCTTCTAGCTATGTAGAAGCCGTAGCGCTTTAAACATGGGGATACTGCCAATGCACATTAGCAGGCATTACTGCTCTTAGAGTATGCTTTTTCTATGTGTTATAGACTCAGTCTTGGAAGAGGAACACAAGATGCTGGTGTAGCTGTATCCAAAGTAAGGACTGCATCAAGACAGTCATACCAGAAATAAACACTTTTAACCAATATTTAGGACATGACTTCTTGAGGAACGCTTTTCTGGTATGGAGGCTACAGTACCATTTCGAGCTCCTTTATGGATGCTGCCATGGTGACAAAGTTGTGCTTTCCATTTGCTGTTAGAAAACCTGAAATAGGTCTCACTAATAAAAATGCAGTTTAGATTCCACTTAAGATTTCTGGTACGTCTGTCAAGGATCATACATCTTCACAAGCCTGACCTGCCAGCAAATCTATGATGTCAGAAATCTGCAATGGAAACGGCTTTTCACTCGTTCACAAAAAGCTAAGCAGATTAGGTCTAACATTGACCTCTGATATGGTTTGCTTTTTTTTTTTCTCTTTTAAAGGTCATGTTTGGCATTTGTATTAAGAAAGATTCTGCATCAGTCCTTTCCTTTATTCTGACTCCTTCAGTCTGCAGTACCGTTTCAGCATTAGGAAGCCCAAACTGTACAAAAGACTCAAATAAGCAAGGCTTCAATATGACTATACGCAGGGGAGAAGAGGGATCGGGAGGAATTTTTAACGATGTAGTTTTATGCAGGATAAATGAACTCCATCACCAACTCCTCTTTCTGAACACATTTTGCAAGGAAAAAGGGGAAAAAATATAACATCTATGCAGTTTTTTTTTTAGATGCATGTAAATGACATCTATTTCATTTTAGTCATTGTATTTCATGCAGCAGTGCATTATTCTCTTCTCTACAAATAAGACAAGTTTTTCCTTGCAGTGAGGTTGAAGCATATGAATCAAACGTTCTGATGCATACCCATTTCAGGTAAGCAGAAAAAAGCATTATGAAATCTTTGTTTGATGTTAAGAATGTAAAGCAGTAGAAGTTTATTTCATCCACAATCAAATAGCTGCTTTGTATTTGTACAACACAATATATAGGGAATTTTACAAATATGACAAAGTCTTCCTCTACAAAAGGAAGGCTGCATTCATTCTAGACTAATATACATCCACGTCTGACTTCAAATTTGAAACCCTGTAACCCTTAAAAAAAAAAAATTGAAATCTCAAACCGCTTCGATCTGAGCCATACTCTTCTGTTCTTCATAATACAAATCCTTTCAGAGTCATGTATTTCTTAATCTTTTTAATTCTTCAGTAAACTCATTTGAACTACAGCTGAGCGCTCATTCCAGTGCTGAGTATAATCCTCCCCACCATTCAGACAGTTGGCACATGCTTCACACAGTCCTTCTTTCAAATTACCCCTCAGAGACAGAAATTATCCCATCGTCTACAGAGCATCACGCATTTTGCAAAGTGAATGAAGGCATAGTATTCACATTTAGCACACACGGCCAGTCTTTCTTTGCAATGCCAGACAATTTCTGCTTACTCCGCTGAAGTCTGCATCTTGTTCTTTCCCTCCTGTGTAGTCCCTTGTATTTGTGGACCCAGTCCTTTTATCTTCCCTGTATCAAAAGGCTAGCAATAGCAGTTGTTTGATACAACAGCGAAAACACAGGTCAATTGTTTTCAACTATACTTGTGATCAGGTAACCTGCTATAAAAATGCTAACAAAGTACCAAGATAAAGTGAAAATTTCCCATTCCAATCATTAGTAACTCACAGGAGGTCCTGGTGGCCCTGGTTCTCCTGGGAGACCTGGTTTGCCTCGCCTTCCCTGGAAACAAAAAATAAAAGAGACATTTATAAATGCTATGGCCAGTGACTGATTTGGAATAAGATTTCTGTTTAACAAAAGACTTATTGCCTTGCTTATTAGCAAAAAATTCCAAAACTATAAAAAATGAATACTCTGTATCAGTCACCGCAACACTAATTCGAGTACTTTTAGGATTGTTCATAATAATTATGACAAACTATATTTGCATCACTCTAACATTTACTGTCATGTTTTAAAGCTGTCTTGAATGTGAGTGCACATTGATAGGGCTATAAACAGAGCATCTTGATGAGGTGTAAAGAAATCATATTTTATCTGAATGTACCAGAGCTTGGGATGTCAAACTGTGCTGCAGTAGTCACCCTTACTTGCACAGTAAGTACATATGTGCAGTATAACCCAATTAACAAACACTCACACCCTTCTCCTCCAGGATGTGATAATGAGCAGAAAAGTCAGAGATTTATTTGCAAAAACAATTCACCTTCCTTGTGCAATTACTACCATCTGTGTATATAATGCACATGCAAAATCATTTGCTTTAAAACTTAAGGTCCATAAAAGTATACTTAATGGGAGACTTTCCACTCAGATTCTAAAAAGATGCACATATAACTATTATAATTTTTTAGTACAGAGCTCGACTGAACAACTGTTGTTTTCACATATGCTTTTTTTTTAGGAAGATCAACATAAAAATGGAAGAAATTTACAGTAATTTACATCTTTATTACCAAGTTGAAATCTGATGTGCATTTTTTAGAAACAAAGACGAGAACAGCTAATATCTAGGTGCAATGGCAAAAAACAAAATCAATAAACCAAACACAAACTATATTCATTACGACAAAATTTTTCCCTTGCATACGGCAAACATAAATTAACAAAAAGCATCAGGGGGATGTCCTGGTGAAAACTTGGCTTAAGAAGTTATAAAATGAAAACGCTTGCTGACAGGTCACAATTAACACATAAGTGTATTTCTGTAAGCTGTGGTACCTACTTCTAAGCCTGCTTCTGTGCTTCACTAAATGACGATCTCACACAAAGTGCAGAAGTAATCTAAGGAACAGAAAGCGAAATCTCAGCTTTGTTTTTTACAGGTGAGAGCCCTGATCTGTAGGAAACTACTCTCATGCTCTGCCTTTCATTAATCTTCATCTACGCTGAGGGGAAACAAGATGATGAGTTAGGGTGGAAAATCCCTTTTCCTCACACCCTCCAGCTCACCAGGGTAACCTCTTGCCTAGATGCCTGGGACTCTCCTGAGAAGCAGGAGGTAGGGATTTGGAGCCCTTCAAGTTGAAGAAAGAACCAAGTAAGAGTTGTGGGGATGTGTTTCATCTGCCGGGCTGTGCCACATAACATGTACGCTGCCACCACGGTTTTACGAATGTCCCCAGCCAGTTAGTGTGTTTTAAGGGCAGCGTGGAAAAAAAAAAATACCCCTCAGCATATCTGGAGTGCCAGATTCCTGGGTCTTAACTAGCTGAGACATATGTTATGTGCTGAGCTGTTTAATCCTGCCAGTACTCGCACGTGCAGGGCTGTAACTGGGGCAGCTCAGGGTAAATTTTCAGAACAAAAATAAGGTACTAGGTACCTATATTGGGCTCACGCTATGCTACCCCTTACCAGCCGCCCCCACCATGTCCTCTGCTGTGTTGGTAACACTCTTCATGCAGCCTTGTGAGGAGCCAGAGCTGGGAACTCATCCGGGCTAAGGATGGCCCACAAAAAAGTAGAGCTGTTTTTGATTTTGCTCAGTTCATTGGGCAACTGAGTAGCTTGCCTGGCCTGACAGAGGGCACAGTACCAGGAAAGGCACACATGACCAAGAAAAGGGGGCTGTTGTTAGCTAGATCTAGACTTCTGGACTGATCTCTACTTCAGAAATACAGACAGAATCTACTATTTCCTGACTTTTTTGAAAAACAGTGAACTTTCCTCAAAAAGTATGAAAAACAGATTGAGAGGTAATGATGTAAGTAATAAACAACGATAAATTGCTTCATACTTTTTAAATAGTCCATCTAAGTTATAATGATCTATACTGTTGACTTCTTGAAGCACCCTCCTTTTCCTGTTTGGACTTATTTAAAGTATCCTGAGGATGACACTTAAAATCTCAGCAGTCTAAACAAAGTATCAAGGAAGTGTCAGGAGGAAGAAGGCAGGGCTTTGACTGGCAGACACAACTGTGAATGAGGTGTTAATTACACAGGAAAACATGGAACATGTTGGGAAGGCAATTTTATCTCTATTTACAAGACGAGCTAAAATGTGATTTATGGCATATTGCAAAGTCAGAACTTGATAAACTCTCTGACAAATCAGTTATAATAAAAAAATTGGGCATAGTTATTTTTCACGGCCCTTTATTAATTACCAGAACACCTCCCTCGTGAAACACAGAAGAAACACTTGCTCTACCTTTTATCCAATCATTACATTATTAGTCATTATACTATGTGCCATGTGTACAAAAAACCTGCAGAACAATCACACAGGTTGGTATGATGGATCAGCTTTTTCTAGAGGAACAAAAGGCCTTTTTTCTTCCTACAAGCACCCTTCTAAACTGTCTGATATTTTAATTTTAACACAGAAATCTGTAAAAGGCCACTACCTTTCAGCAACCCCTTTCAGATAACAGAGATTCAGATCTTCGGGATACACACAGCTCCACCTACTTGCCAGCACTCCTGCTTCTCTATGACTTCCCAGCATCCATGTGGAAAAAATTAAAATATATACTATAATAGTAGTGTAAGTAAAGTAGTTCATGTTTTTGTTTAGGATAATTAAAACAATTAGAAGAATGTTTTTGATAAGCCCATTACGGCCTTGCCTTGAGCAGACCATGAGCCAGACTGACTGAATATTTACAGTTTGATTCTGAGTCTTCCTTCTAGCAAGCAAGCAACAGTGAAAAACGTCTTGATGGCCTCTCTCTGGTTCGTTGAGTGGGCTTAGCGGAGAGCCACAGCTCCCACCTCCTGCTCAGAAGCGGGTCTTGGCAGCCCCATGAGAGCAGCACTTGCTGCCACGGTGCTGTGCATGGGGCAGGCAGCCGGCACAGGAGGCCCATTACCTTTACTTTGTTGAGTTCACTGAGCAAATATTGAGATTATAAAACCACTCAAAATATAAATGAATGTTCTAGACTACACATACTTGCTTTAACTAAATAAAAAAGCAATACCACCTATACTAACTCAAAAAAGCTAAGTGGTGTCTACAAGTTGTCTAATGCCACTTAGAATAACATCTAAAGAAAAGCAAAGCAAAACAGTCACTGGTTATTTCCTTTATGCTGCACACATTTTTGTTGGCAATCGATTTGATAAGAAGTTGTCTAAATGTTACTGATATTGCATCCTGTCCCCTTGACTCATGAAATGTCTCCCCTCAACTAATTCGGACAGTCGTCTACTTTGCTCTTTTCCATAGGACAAACTTCAGCTATGATACACACACAAATAAATCAAATAACAAGTGCTTGGTAAAGGGCAAAAAAGACAAAATATTAAAAATAAAATAAATGAGGCATTATATGCTTCAGCAAACCCCAGCTGAGTGCCTAGCTGAAGTACATGGTCAACTGCCCTCTTTATTCCTCTCTTCCTTCACCTCTTCTGTTAATCGAAATGACTTGATGAGCTTTGCCTTACATTAGATGGAAAGCTGCTCAGAAGAGAAGCTCTGTGTGCTCTGATTCTGACTGCCGCCCCTGGGCACTGCTGCAGATCCAACACACAGTGCAAGAATTCAAAGTCTATATTGCAACCCCCAGCTGTATCATGTTGCATCCATCTATTCGCATATCTCTAACTATAGAAGTGTAAAATTGCTAATCCTAGTGTCTAAAAATAAGATGCGGATTATTTTAGGATAAAATTGAGCAGAGTTATGTAGAAACACTGACATGATTTATGGAATTAATAATTTAAAGAACCCACACTTGAGTACAAAGGTAAAAGTTCTTAAATAAGCCTGTGTGAATTTTCAAGGGAAACTGTCAGTCAGCAGTTCCTGAAACACATCATCACATTTCAAAACAGGAACTAGTTCTAGAGAAAGTAGGAAGCTGAGCTTTAAAGTCATAACTACTGTAGTTATTATGTAAGATTAATGAGGCTTATGTAACTCATTTGCCAAGCTAAACTAAGATTCTCTTGAATAATCCTCAAACCAGAACGACAAAGGGACAGATGTACCCGAAGCAGGAGGCACGTGGACAGTAAAGACCCCTGTCTCAGCGTGCCCAACCCGTGGACACCCCGCCAGCCCCTCGGGCACTTATAAACAGCCATGAGAGTAGAGCTCTGGGCAGTTAAAAGACTGTTTTTCTAGATGCCCAAAGTTGCCACTAAGCAGCCAGAGA
>Ga0065711_1027513_pt1 | contig 48546 bp, 22 predicted proteins | sample Hoacrofraction12_FD_59098 | JGI IMG/M metagenome (GOLD analysis project Ga0065711, IMG submission 59098) | Hoatzin crop microbial communities from Cojedes, Venezuela - Epithelial fraction 12 v2 (version 2) | ecosystem: Host-associated > Birds > Digestive system > Esophagus > Crop | place... | reverse complement strand
ATATTCCTCTGCCAGGTTCAGACCTAGAATAAATGAAAATAGCTACACTGAAGCCCACAGAGCAATATCGCTTTGCACCGAGGGAAGATTTGTCCCGTGTATTTCTTACTTCAACAGCAAATAAACTCAATATAGAAGCATTAATATTTTTAAAAGGTTGAAGGAATGTTATTTGCCTTTTTCTTGTAGCAGTACAGGAAAATGATTTTTTTTCCACAAGAAAATAGTTTTTCTAATAATAACCCAGTATTAAGTGTCAGGTAATTGCTTTATGATTTCCAGGGCTTTATTGCAGCTGGCTATGGGGAATGGGGTCAGATTTCCAACTCACTGCAGAAGAGATGCTTTTATTGGATTGAGCATTGTTGTTTTCTGCCAATGAATTATCAATTGCTTTGAAGGCTGATCACTTCCTTTCTTGGGTATACTTGAGAAACACACAACTTTCTGATGGTATCTGAAGCCGTATTAGCACAGAGCTTATTGAATATAAACTCCTTTGTTTGCAACTGTAGCAATGAGAGAGGTTGGGAAACGGACTTTCGGTTACGTATGGATTTTTTTCTCTGTGTTCAGAGTGGACAACACAAAAAATGTTAGAGGCTGTTATCTTTTTGCTCCCCTCGTGTGTCAGGAAAGAAAGTATTTGGTGGTTTCTTTACAAAATTGTGATAAAATCATCAAATTAGAAAGGGATCCGTTAGGTATAGAAAAACACATTTCCCAATTAACTGCTCTGGAACAGGTTTTTTATAGGAACTTGTACATGGAGAAAATCCCTCTAACTCTCAAAACATCTAATATGTAAAGCAAGCTATTCCTCTCTTGAGTGTTTTTTAAAGTGAAAAGGAGCTTTGAATTGATTCATATCCAAACATTTAGACCATGCTTGATGCAGTAGTGGAAGTAGTTTATCTGAATCCCTCTCTTTAGACAGATGCAATTATGATGTATTGTGTATTCTATAAGTGGTAGAAAGGAAGGGAAAAATACAAGCAATATTCCCAACTTCAAAATGTACTTTCAGTCTTATCGTAATGAATATTGCCACAGGTACTGCACTAGTGTTACTAACTTAAGGAGGACTGCTTGTGATCGTCAAATAAAGCACTGAGGTTTTGTAGGATGTGGGCCTCAGAGATTTCGAAGTTGAGCAAAAGAGATTAGGATTCTATTTTTTTTATCCTGCTCCTAGTTTTTCATATTTATGTATTAAGCTGCTTGTATTAAGCTCTTCGCTAAGTAGTATTTCTGATCTAGGCTGCAATTTGTCATGACATTTCTCCAGGCAGCTATTATAAAGATGTCTGCTTCCCTTTTTTCTTAAACAAGAAAGTGGACTGCAAATAAGTCACTTGATTTTTAAATTACTATCAATTAAGAAAATGGAGTGTCAGGGTCCAGAAAATTGATAGCTGAATTCTGATCTTGGATCTGGAAAATACTGAGCCATAAAATATTCATCTCCACACACAAGGAAAAAAGCTGATGTTATGTTCATCCGACCAACATATGTTGTTTGTGAACGGCGTCGGAGTTCCAGGGTTTAGAATATTGGAAAAAAGATGTTTGGGTGAAACAGGCAAGCGAGTCTGTGACCTGACCATCACCTAAGCAGGTTTTAATTTAGAAACTGTTGGTACTGAAACTGGTTTCCAAGTCTGTTCAGTACAAGTCACTGAAACTTGCGCTGACTTCGGCAGATCTCGGAGTTTTCTGCCCGTCTTTCCTAGCGAAGCGCAGCAGCTCGTCTGTGCTGCGTCCAGCCGGAGCCAGAGACAGCACCTGCCTGCTGAGGTCCTTCCGCGGCCGCGCGTCTTGGAATCGAAGTGCTTTCCGGATAGCGGTGGCTTTAGCTGTGCTGCTTCCCAGTGAGGCAGCACATTATCAGCAGCAGTTTGTAAAAGCGAGTTGGGGGCCCAGGGACGCTGGGGCTGGTTCCGTGCTGTGGGTGGAACCGCGTGGCACGGCCAGAAACCGAGCCCGAGCCATGGGCAGGCGTCTTGTTCTGTTAGCGTTACATCTGTCATTCCTCGCCCTGCTTTTATGTGGTTTTGTGAATTCAACGTACTTGACACCTACCTTTCAAGGTGTCTGAGTACGTTCTGACCCAGAGCCGAGCTCCTTTTGCAGCACCCTCTGAAAAGTGAGCGTTTTCTGAACTCTCTCCTGCCAGCGAGCGATGCAAGCTCATTCCTGTCCCCAAACCCAGCAGCCCGCGAGGAGCAGGGATAGCTTGCTAGCCCGTGTTTGCTGGATGGAGTGGGGAGAGGGAGAGGAGTGTTTTATTCACAGGTAATGTGCTTGGGAGGAATTGTGCAAATAGTCAGAAAAAGATGACAAACATTTTTGCAATTTAATTAAAATCTGATTGTACCTTTCATATTCTTGCGAATGATACAAAAAGGGAAAATAAAACAGAGAGGAACTGAAAACCTGTCACAATAATGGCTGTGATGAGTTTGATCAGGTCTACTGAATTTCCTAGGAACTTCACTCTAGATTTCAACAGGCTTTGGGTCAGGACCCGTCATCTTTATTTTCTCTACCTGAGCTCTTTTATCTTTGCTTTTATTTTTATTTTGCCTTTCTTTTTTCTTTTGAAGTCCAGCCTTTGAATAAGGTTTCTCTGTGGAATGTGTTTACATCTTCACAGAATCACAGAATCACATCTTCATGACTTCTTTAATGACTCATTTTTTAAGAGTAAGGCAGAAAGATGGTTGTTTCTGTAATGAGTGCATTTCATTTACGGTTAAACCAAAAGGAGATTTTTTGGTGACTGCCCCAACTTCAGCTGTAGATTGGACATTTTCCTGTATACCAATATGTTGTCTGAGAAGGCTGTACCCCCCCTGCCAATTAATTGAACTTGGTGTCATGTCCAGAGTTTGAATTGTCAAAAAAAAAGAAAAAGGGGGAAAAAAAAAGAAAGAAAAAGAAAAAGGAATATAGTTTTGTAAAATTTACCTTTTTGTCATAAAAATATTATCAAAGCATTGAACTGATATTGTTTCATTAAGGAGAAGTCCAGCAGTTTGATTTATAATTATAAGTTGCTGATTTACGTTGCATTTGCCTGTATGCTGATCAGACAAGCTTTTCCCAGCTCTGCTGAATCTGGGATTGAGCCTTAGGAATGAATCCAGTCAGGGCTTGAACGTTATAAAACTGTGTAGTCTGCAACATGTTATGATTAACAAACTTTCCTTGTTTTATCTCCTGTCTCAGTATCTAGTCCACGCTTTCCTTTCTTCTTAAACGAATTGCACTGCAGTCCTGCACTAAATACTGGGGGGGGATCTTTACTCACTGAAATATTAATGGAGCAGAATTTTTTTCTGTGACAGGCTGGATAGTTCAGTGTTTTTTCCCCCTCCATCTAACAAAGGTCCCTTCTCATCAGTCAGCTTTGTAAAAGCAGAGGAAGCAACGAGCACATTAGAAACCGAGATGTGAGAGAACCCGACCAAAAAACCTTCTTTAAAAAAAAACCACTTTTGAACTTCAGAGAGGACGCAGCACTTGCTTTGCAGTGAACACAGGCTTGGAGGGTTTTTTCTTTTTAACAGACATGTGTAGCGCATTTGTTTCAGTTTTACATCCGCTGTCACGATATGACGGTTTTATTCGGGTTTTAAACACGCTTCGGCTAGAAACCCGAAGTCTTTAAATTAGGCAACCCCAGTGCCTTTGCGATTTCCCTCGCTGCACTCTCTCACCTTACCCAGGTGCATGTTAAATCAGTATTAATGACAATATCATTCTTCCGCAGTCATCTCCTGCCTGCAATTTGGTTTTAATTACCCACCACGTTGTCTTTCCCCCTCACTGACAGCCATTAAATAGGGAATGACACCAGAGCCGTGCTGGTGTCGAATAGACACTTCACTGGGGTGGTTGGTTCTTTTTTTCTCTTTCCCCTCCCTCTCCTCTCCTCTTTTCTTTCCTGCGTTTTTTTTTTTTTAATAATTAAAAAAAAAGAAAAAAAAAACCCTCCATAAAGCAGGCTGCAGTGCCTCCTCGTGGTAGTCCTGAGAAAAAAAGGGCTTACTTTGCTCTGGCTTGTTTTGATGGCTTAGCGATGCTTGCGTTGGCTCATTTAGAGCTCTTGGGGAGAGGGAAAAAAAAAAAACCAAGATCCTTAAGAGAGAGAAAAAAAAATCCACTTGAAGATTAAGGCATGATCGAGACCCGTTGAAGTGTCTCCTCGCTGAAATCTAGCTGTAACTTTGACACATTATTTAAGGCTCGTCTGACACTCTGGAATGGCTGCTCGGCAGCAGGAGCTGGCTCGGTCACGGTGTCGGGGATGAAATCCAGGAGGCAGAGGGGCCGGGGAGGCCCAGGAGCTGGGCTTCTGCCTGCTCCCCCCTGCCTGCCCTGCGCCCCGACGGCTGACAGCCGTGGTGTCCCTTGTGTCGTTGCGTACAGCTGCCTAGAATTGTACGTTAACACATGCAATAGGAAATTTTCAGAACAGACTTGGCCTTTTGTCAGATTTCTAAGAAGTTTCCAAATTCCTTTCACTCTGGCCAGTGGTTTGAAATAGCCTTGCCCTGTATCCCCCCTCCTCGATACCTATATTTACCCCCGTGGGAGGATTTCACTGTGTGAACAGAATTCCTGCTGAAAAGATTGAATTCTAGACTCATCGCACTAAGTGTCGTGGCATTAATCTTGATTTATAATGCTGTAACTGATGGTAGAAGCTGGTCCAAGATTTTCTCTCAGTCGGCCTGATCCTGTCCTGGTCTCTCTGCGAGCTTGAACCACAGCGAGGTCATTTGGACGAGAATTGGGCAGTGATTAGCAAAACAGCATTAGGGAAAATATCTGTCTACTAGTAAACAAGAGAAAAAAATGAGAGGCATTTTGGAGGAGTAAACAAAACTTTTTAAAATGAGAAATTTCTTATTCTTGTTTTCCCATCAGAGTGTTAGATATTTTTAAAAAATTGCTTATTGGAAGGAAAATAAAATCTGAGTAGCCAGGCAATTAAGCTGGTAAAGAAGGTTTGTGAAGGATGATCACTGCCCATCCACGTTTTGTTTCAAGTGTGGGCAATATTTGATCTTGTTAAATGTCAGCTGCATTGATTTGAATTGAGGGGACTAGACTGTGAATCATTAAATCCTTGCTCTGTAAATTTGTTGTCCCTTACAAGAAAATTTGTGACTAAAACTTGAGGCTTATAACAGCGAGCCTACCAGGAAGGTTTAATCTCTGATAGAGCTTCCATATATTGGTTTACAGCTATATTGTGTCCAGTTAGAATGATTTTTTTACTTTTTTTTACTTTCCTAATATGAAACTTGATGCTTGGAAAATCTGATAAGTGAGTTTCATTTCCCTGGAAATTTATTACTTCTATTTCCAAGTGCAAGGAAATAAAACAAGTAAAAACAATAAGCAGTCTGTAAGGAGGGTATTAATGAGGGGTCATGCTTTTCTCATGTAGGCTCAAGCTCAGGAGAAAAGCAGAAAGGAGTTGGTTTGGGGGCAATCTAAATAGCTGGTGCCACGTATTTTGCTTTATTTATTTGATAGGAATGGCTCTTCTCTATTTCCCTCTTTCAAACCTGCTCTGCAAATCCGAATGGGGCATGTGTGACAAGAAATAGAGAGTCTTTTCTTCAGGTAGTGTAAACTCCTTTGACTTCAGCTCAGGGACTGGCAGATTTTTAGTTGACAAAAGACAGTTTATGCTGCATCGAGCATCTCTGAAATCTCCATTTGTCTATGTAAAAAAGGTCCTATAGAATTGCAGTGTCCCATCCTTATTCCAGTGGAGAATTGCATTACACTCATCTAATTCCTGGTTCTTTCATTTGGAAATGATGGCATTCCTGACTTCTTCCCAATAATTGTTGTACAATGCTCAAAAGCTGCCAAGTTCCACTCCAGGACTCCTTATATTTAGTAACGGTGGGAAAATTTGCTATCTACAGAGCATTTTATATTGGAAATGAACTGGGCTTCACAACAATGCAGATGTGCATCCCTGTAGATCCAGCTGCTGAAGCAACTCCAGAATTAGACAGAGTGTCCATTTCAAATGCAGGAAAGACAGATGGGAGGATAAACATGAGGTGAGATCTAATGCAGAAGGCAAAATCTCCTGAAAGACAAACAGTAAGAGACTTTAATGGAGGCAAATTTTATTGCTAACGGCATCATTTAATGTTCAGATTTCTTTTGCACCAGTTGCCTGTTGCTCCCCTTGTTTGCTTAGGAAAGTTGTACATGTTCTAGCTCTCTTAATTTTTCGTATTGTACAGCAGTGGCTTAGTTGTGTGTTGTAAATGTGATGCCTTTTTTTAGAGTCTATAGCAGGTTTATTTTTAAATGTATTCTCTCTAGGGAAGGGTGCACAGTTTACCAAACAAAATTTACCATATGCTTTGCATCTCCGGTAAAACAGTTGTGTTAGAAAATACTGTATTTTTAAATCTTGTGAGTTGTGAAGAAACTGAGAGAGGCCTGGTGAAGAACACTAGTTAAAATGATAGACACTTAGAAACTCTTTGCCTTCCTGGAGCTAACGGCTTCCAAGAAGTAGCTCAAGAGGGACTATTGAAAACATTATTATTGCTTTTCAGGTTATAGGCCTTGAACCTACAAACACTTGTGCATGTAAATAACTTCATCTAGGTAAGCAACTGCTTTGAACCCAAACGGGCTCCTTGCATATAGGAAGTTTTTTATGTGTGTAAGTGCCCGTAAGATTACAACTGTAGTTAGCGTTTGATTAACGTTTTAATCCTCCGTGGGTGTGCAGCCCTACGGGCAATCCAGAGGGAGTTTCAGATGATGTACCTCAGGAACAGAGTGTCCAAGTGAGCTTGTGGTTCATTAGTTAGCCTGATTTTATATTCTGAGTTTCAAGATGATATTAATATGCTTTTGTTTTTTTGGGCTTAAAAATGAAAGTCAAAGCTACTTCATTCTAAATTAGAAGACTTAGTTTGCAACACATGTTGCTGTTTTGGCTTATTGTTCCTACAAGTAAAAAAGTCTTGAATTTAATTCACAAAATACTTTTTTGGCTTCAATATCTAAGTAAAAGTGAAAGAAAAGTAGAAATACAAGATTACTTTTTAGAAAGTAATTACAATCTTTGCTTTTCTCATTCAACATTTTACTAAAAATCGGCATCGATTTGCAGAGGGTTTTGGTTAACTAAACATTACTGCTGTTGTATAAAAGGCTGTAGGACACAACCTACCCGCCGCAGAAGCTACTAAGACTTTTTCATTAACTCTATTGGAAGCTGATTTCAGTCCTGTACGAATTATAGGACCACTAACTAGAGGAAATATAGAAATTCTTTGTATGAAATTCTTCATTCAGTTACAACCGTGCCTGTAGGACCACACAATCCACAATTGCTAGAATTTTTTTTCGGCAAAAACTCAGCCCTTGAGCAGTTTGTGGCAGCGATGGCAAACAATGGATTTAAGGAATGTTTTGAGGAAGCGTCTGTGTTTGTATGGGAATTAGTAGATGGGGATGGGTAAGACGTTATGGAGAACTGAGGTAGGAAGATGCATCCTGCGGGACAGGTGAAGCACAAGAGGAACGGGTAGAAGCGAGCGCCTGCACCCGGGGATCAAGCACGGCCCTTTTTTTCTGGAGAAGTCAGGTTTTATTGTGGCTGTTTGGAACAGGCTGCTTTTCAGTGACCGGGGGAAGACTGCGTGGAGCTTCATGGTTCATCCAGCTAATTACATCGTGCGGAAGCAAGGACATTCCTGCCGATTTTCTTGGTTTATTTGATTCAAAACCACCTTTCCTCTTCTCTCTTTATGCACACAGCTTTCTATTGAAATCCTTAAAGCAATCTTTGTTATCTAGTACCGCTTTGACACTGTTTCTTTGTGCATAAAATAGAAATACCGTTGTGCTAGTCTGCTACTGAGAGACTTATCGCGGGGTTTGGGTCTGTTTCTTTTGCTTAGTTCGGTGTGTGCACGCTCCAAGGATAGGCGTGTAACCAGGGGGGAAATTCACCTCGGCGCTGGGTAAACATTTAAACTTTATGATCCTTGCACTAGCCCTGTACGTAGGGGTGAATTTCATCCTCCATAAATGTAAAGTCTTTCTGTGTGTTATTAGAGTTCCCTCTCTGTATTTGCCATTATCTTTGAACCCCCTCTCTGTCATTAAGCTTTCTTTTAGGGTCCAGGCAAATGTCATTCTTGTCTCCTCTTTCTCTGACTGGCCTCTGGTTATATTAGAAAATAAAATTAATCTCAAGGGGAAAATAGCACTTAAAATTATTACTACTGTTTAGCTTACTAAAGTGATTTGCTCTCTGTGACCTGTCTCAGGCTGATCCTTGTACAAATCAAATCAGCACACGAAACAGCACTTGGAAACTGTTTCCAGACTCAGAATTTCACAGCTCCTGAGCCTTTAGAATGTCACAGGCAAATAAAAAATGAACATATTGGTTTAGCTGTCTTTTTAGATCCCAGACAGTGCCTTATTTTTTTCTCAAGGCACATGATTCTCCCAAGCTCTGTATTAAGTATACTAATATGCCAGCTGTAATTCTTGTAGGTGAGCACATGCTTAAATATTTTGCTGAGTGGGAGCTGCAGAAAGTTTCTAGCCACATCTAAGTCTGTCCCTGTATTGTCAGGGATTAACGTCACTCTGACCTCCAACAGTTTCTCATTAAGCTGTCTGAAATATGAACTCTTACCAAGCTCCTGCTCTTCACTTTAATTTGATGGGTTGCATCAGTGGGCCAGAGGAGAGACCTTGTGGACATGCCCGACTGCCGTGATGTGTCTCTGAGGCTCAGCTCCATCCCTGCCAGGGGCGCATGCACAGAGCTCAGCACTGTGTGCTCTGCCCAGCCTGCTTAGCCCTGAGAGAGCGGCGTGTCCTCACAGCACGGTCGGAGACGCCAGCTCAGCGTGCCTGCAATGACAACATCTTCAGTAGTTCTGCCTCTTAACAGCAAATTAGTGTAGGTGTTGTGCCTAACTGCCTGTATAGGTGGCTATACTGTTTTCAGTTTCCGAGGTATTTCAAACCACACTAACATGGGCGGCTGTCTGGTACACAGAGGTGCCGGTGCGTCGTCCAAGCCCAAACTCCACAAGCAATACGAGGCTGATCCCGTGACACACAGGTAATGTCACTCGCTAATGCAATTTGTTGCACAATTAGGCTCTAACATCATTGCCTTTCTGACCTTGTTGGAGTGCGGGATACCACAAAGATGACATACGCTGCTTTTTCACTTCCCTCCTTCCCGTCCAATTCAACAGATACATTCCAATGTGAGATTTAAGCAATGACATTACAAAACCCGTGACAACAATTTGTTCGTCTTGTGGTGACCTCTTGTGGAGTCATTTAGAAATCAGTCTTGATCGGTTATGTACTGTACGTTCCAGGGAGGGAAAGGCAAGAGCCGTGATCCAAAATGTTCTCGGGCTTGGAGGGACAGTCAGCTCACGCTGAAGGACGCGCGGTCTCCCTCAGGCTCTCGGCATGTGGGTTTGATGGTGGGGTCATTCACTTGTGTCTCCGTACTTGCTACACTTTCTGTCTTTGTGCTTCATAAAACCCAACCTGTCCTTGACTCTCAATCATAGGCTTACCTTTAAAGAATTAGTATTAAAAAACGAAGTACGTCATAGAAATGTATCTGCACCTTAGGAGAAAGATCCTAGCTTTTGTGTCACCCCATTTTTTAAATTGTCGTTCTGCACATGTGGTAGACATCAGGGTGACTGCTAAGCTTTCAAGGTGCGACTAGGTGTGAATTGTTTAAAACAGGACTGCCACCAAGTTAATATCGAAGTTTGTATTTGGAAAATCTAAAAGTGATTGTTCTTCACCCCCTGCCCGTGTCTAATGCATAAAATCGAAACCTTCCATGTCATTCACGTTATCTTTTGTGCCGATTCTGTGCAAAGCCAACCTTTATTTTTCATTAATTCTTGCAGGGCTTGAAGCTGTTCCCAATGAAACCAATTGCCAAACCGATTGTGGAAGCCAGATCAAATCTGTAGTGTAATTTCCCCCCTGCCTTTTTATTGTCCTTGCTCCAAGTCATTCCCGTCTCATGCAAACTACAATAACTACGGCAAGCATTTACTTACAGGAAAAATTATCTCAACTTCCTCTCTGTGCATAGAATATCTAGCAATGTACTGCACTGAACAGCATATCGAGAAATGGTATTGATTACTCAGAGTTTAACATGACGAGCCGTTCGTTCTTCTCTTTGTGGAGACCAAATTATTTTTACACTCAGATAATGTTACAAGACTCGAAATAAATAAATAAAACCTTTGACCTATTTTGAGACCCCCTTGCAAAGATAATTCTAAAAACACCCACTCAGGTCAAGGTTTTTTCTTTTTTTCCCCCGTTTGTTTTGCTTTTCATTTTTTGGCTTTATTATTTGGTCACTAAGCAAAAGGTTTGCTGGGTTTTTTTTCTTCCAGGCTGGAGGGAAAATATGAATGTCATAAATATTTCATTTTCATAGCTCAACTTGCATTGTTCCTCACTTTTGGACCTTGCCAGCAGTCAACACAGTAGTAAATTTCAGCACCTGTGGACCTTTTTCAGTAATTTATGATTTCCATTAGATTTCCATTAGAGATGGACTAAAATGGTTTAGAAAAGTGCTAGCACCTTCAGCCATACGGATTTTGCCTGTCTCTGAGGAGGGCGTGTTGTATTTTGCTGCCTGTGCGTCCGCTTGCTGCCAAAGGTTCGGCTTTTCAGTTTGAGCGGTCTGCTCTCAGTGCCAGGCAAAATGCCTCCGTGAAGAGAGGGTCCCGCATCAGAGAAAGGACGGGCAGGTCCACAACAGAAAACTAGGCTCCTCAGTAAAAATGTTGCTGTTTCTTCCATTCTGCCTCTGCAAGCTTGAACAGTGCAAATTCAGCTCCCAGTGACTGACTTTGTTGGGTCAGTACAAGCATCTGGATTTCCTACAGTCCAACAGCCACACTTTTTTGTCGGCAGTCCTCCATTCTGCGCTTTGTGGGGTGCCTTCCCCCTCCTTCCAGCTCTCCCTCTTACACAGCTGGGGTCTGGTACAGGGTTTTGGTGGTGGGGGGGGCTTTTTGTGTTTTAATATTGCTAGGAAACATGTTGGAGGGAGGCCTTACATAAACCAGGTGAGAAGTTATGGTTTAGTTTGATTAAGAAATTGGCTTGATACTCCCTCCAGGTCTAATGCAAGCTTACAGGCAGGCTGTGTCGGTTCCAGAACTAGTTAAGAACCTGGAAAATCTCCCAGCTTTCAGCTCTTCATGCCTGCCACAAATTGAGATAACAGCGGCAAATAAATCACAGCAAATAATTTAGTCATGAATTGTCCATTGGCGTTGTATCATAGTTTGAATATATTTCTCATAATAGCTCACGATAGTCCCATTGACATCCACTTGACTTTTATTAAGTTTTGCAGATTTCCCTCGCATGTGAATGGCTCTGACTGGCGTATGATTCTAGCAGCTGATTCAGGGATTGAATATTAGAGCGGATATTGGATGAAGTATTGTACCCACGGCGTTTTCTGGAAGCTGTCCTCGGGGTGGGATTGGAATTTTGGTCATTCTGTCAGTTCTGTATTAATGATTTTAACCAGCTGTACTACATCTAGCCACCATCCCTATGTAAAACTTCTCTTTTGTTGCCATCCTCCTACCACCTTTCAGCGTTGTCATTTAAGCGGTCGGGCACTCCAGGGTGCACGGATCATGCTGAGATAACGTCATACCCTGAGTGCACTTCACAATGGTTTGCAGCAAGCCGAGGAGTGACATTATCTCAGCAGGACACCTGCCCTTCACCTTCCATATGGGGACCCACCTCTGAAAGGTCAACACTTGCGGTTTAAAATAATATTTTAGCCATTGCTATTCAGAATTCAAAGAAAGAGGGGAGTGAATGTCAGATAGCCATGAAATTTATGAAACCCATTACTCCCAACAAATGACAACCGGCCCAAGACATACACTGCGAGAATAGTTTTACTTAGGTTTTAAGCACAATTTAAAAAAAAAGAATATTCTGCAGGACATTGTAACATATAGCTCAAGTGCCAGGGGAGTAGCAATTTGTATTCTAAAAAAGTTACTTGTTTTAAAAATACATTGGTGAATGGACACACTGAGGACTTTTATCACTTTGCTTTCTCTCTGCTGCTTCTCGGTGTACAGTGGGTTTCGGAACAGCCATAGACCTACTGAAATGGTCGTGCAAACGGTGTCCTGGATGAGCTGAGCACACCGCCTGCAACAGCGGGTCTGTCTCATCAGTATCGCCTGTCTTCCTTCCACATGTTTTGGGTAGAGGTATTATGAAAGTATTGTTTCCTCAAATCTTGTTTCCCTTCTAACCTGTAACACAAAACTGAGAAAGCACTTTTGCGATGTTACAAATGGCCAAATAAGTCACACAATTCCTTTTCTGTTCCTTTTCCTTTGTATGAAGAATGTAACTCCTGGAGCCCAGCTCTTGAAATAAATGCTGTTTGTGGAAAATGAAACATATCTTCCACATATGTTTGATGGTATTAAATTTGCACCTTCTTTTTTACCATTTATGCTACTAAATCACAGCAGCAGAGATGGCAAAGAAAAAACCTGATTTATCACTGTTTTGTTTGGTTTTACTGCTGATGCAATTCCAGTGAAATTAGTGGAGTCCCACCAGCACAAGTCATGCAGTGCTGAGCCGCGCCGAGGCATTTTGCTTTGAGAATCGGTGAGTACTTCTGGGAAATGTTTCTCAATATCAGCTCAGCATGACAAGGGCATCAACTGGCTTGGGGATGGGAGTTTCTCTTCAGTGGTTAGACATACCTTTGATTTGCTGCATAATGCTTCGTATATTGTTTGATGCAACAGCAAATGGAAGGCAAACAGATTTAAGAAGTGTCTAGGGGAGCAGGTAAACCACACATTTACAGATACCATTTTTAGCCTCTTTTGTTCTAGCAAGGTTCTGTTATTCTGCCCATTACTGTATTTTCTGAAGATTTTTCAGGTACTGAAGGAAGACAGAAGGATTTTTGTTTCATCATTATCACATGATTGCTAGATTTGGCTAAAGAACTGAATCTGATTTTGCTAGATTTCTGGCTCAGTTTAAAGCCAAGAGGACTTGGCTATGTTCTGAAAAGTGCCCTCTCTTGAAACTATCAAAGGAATTGAAAGTGCAGTTCTCATGGGAGTCTTCCATTAGTCATCACAATAACAGGTTATTAATCATAAAAGCCCTTATGTTCAGAGTTCATTTCGTACTAATTTTGTTCTAGAAATATATACCATGTTCAGGGCTGTCCATTAGAAATGAAATTATGGTAACCATCGTTGAAGAGACATCTTAACAATAGTTGTCAAAATTGCATTGTCTTAGAAATGGATTTTAAAAAGTACTGTTTTTTTCTAAAGGAGAGCTATTTGGATTGAGTTTCTTTTATTGATGAATTTCCAGAGACCCTGAGTTTTGGATTATTTTCTGGCAATTAACATTTGTATTCCATGTATTATCTTTCCTACTATATTTTGAAACATTATAGAACATGTCAACAGAAATTCATAAGAATTTAGTTGGTAGTTGAAAGGATAGAGTTACTCAAGCTATGAAATAAGCAAAGAGGTCTTTTTCAGGGACAAAATACCCTTGGGGTGGGGAGAGTGCGTATGTGTGCGTTCGGGTGTGGGTCTAAGGTAAGCCGTGGCTGCAGCTCTACTCCAACATGCCAGTGCAACCTAGGACTGATCTTCAAATGCACTGTTTGTCCTGGATGGAAGGTGGGCTGTGTTGCATCATTGTAGAGTCTTACTTCAGGCAACTTTCCTTCCTCTGTTTTCCATGAAACTGTTTAATCCGTGGAGCTTTGATGTTTAAACTGGTCCTGACCTTCTGTGAGTACTTCAAAAGGGAAAATTAGCTGCTTGGAAAAATATAACGACTTAAACCTAGCGATTTGGGACGCACATGTTAAATTCCCACTGAACTTGGGTTGACTTCTTCATTTCTTTTGGGTGTTATTTGCTGATTGACTTATAACTTGAGAAAGGTGTTAATTTTCAAGACTTTAGGAATTTGTTTATTGATCTGTCTTTGAAACGTTGTTCCTGTTACAAGAAGAATCCATCAAGATGCAGGGAGCTGCTCTAAATACAGAGTATAAAAGACTTTGATTAACTTTATTTTGGCTTTTACTTACCTCTAATGAGTAAAAAGATTAATTGAATAACACTCCCTGGCTTCACGATGGTTGATGGTCCATAACAACTCCCCTGGTCATAGTTTATAATTTAGCTGTCAAAACATTCTCTAGGTTAGAACTTGGCAAGAAAGGTCTTGACCACTTTTTTTTTTTTTAATGAAACAAATTTACTTCATCTATTTGTAAGTTATGGAAGTCAGTTGAAAACATCCCACATTAAAATATGTGCCCAGTCAATGTTAAGTAATTATTATTTTGGAAGGATAACAATACAGTACATCATTTAAAAATATTTTAAACATGTAACTTACCTTAGCTATGATTTCTTATAGACTGGAATATACATATATTGACAAAGATTTTCAGATGAGGGGAATATCGCTACTGCATACTAATGATACTTTTTGGAATAGCTGAATTTAGCAAATTTTTCTTGTGATCAACAGCTGCTTGATATTTTGGAACTTTTTTAAAAGTATTGCTTAAAAGTCCTATCTTTTTAAATGACTTGCTGTTCAAGATCTAGTGTATTAAAATACATTTTGGCTCTGTAAGCCTTCAAGGCAGGCTTCAGTTTGAATACTGCAGGACTCGGCTTTTGATCGTCGTAGTTTTCCCCTCACATCCCTGGAGTACAGTTTTCTGTTTTCCTGGAGAGAGCACATCTTTCCCATCTCTGCTTTATCCCACCAGTTATGAGGCCCTTTTGGTGACTAAACACAGGCATCTGTTCCTAGGCAATCCTGTTTTCAAGAGCGTCTTTCCCATTCAAAGCCAACTGAAGCCCTTTGCTTGATTGCAATTACTAATAGCTGGATACAGCTGTTGGAGCACTGTGGCTATGACTTGTGGGTCCTTCAAAAAGAGAGAACTTCTCTCACCTTTAAAAGCTTCTTGGAGGTTCAGGACAACACCTGAGCCTTAGAGCAAGGGCAGCCTGGGAAAAGGTCTTGCCTCAGCTGTTGGCCCTGAGCAGAGGGTTGCATGGGGTGGGATGTACTTCACCGTTCAGGACAGCAGAGCTCTGCAAAGTGCCAACTGGTGAAAGCAACTCTCTGCTTTCTGTAATTTTTGTTGCATCTTCCTTATAAATCACACAGTTAAAACCAGATCTATTTCTAAAGCTAATTTACCCTGCGTAATGATTGCTGGACTTGGTGGTTTTTTTCTTTTCTGTAATTAAAAATACTTTATGAATTCTGCTAGGTGTATTCCCTTCCCTTCTAGTACTATACCCCTCTTCCAGGGTTGGTTTTGTTTTGGTTCTTTTTTTTTTTTTAATTAGCTTCACTTTCTTAATCTTTTACACCTGCTTTCAAGGAAAATAAAGTTTCCTACACTGTTAATTTTGCATGTAAGTATCTCAGTTCCTATTTTGACATTTTAAGTGTATGTGTTTGTTCAACATTCCTTATTTTGTTCTTATTTCCAGTGGAATTTTGCCATGATTTGTGTGTGTCAAAGGGAATATGCAGTTAAATATGAAGTATTCTTTTTTCTATTAAGCCAAATCCTTTAAGGTGCTAAGTGCTGTCAAATTCTGTAATTTTACTGATAACAGAAGATGCTAATTTTTAGCATAGACCCCTGTATCCTCCTGTCTTTTTATTCACTCAGATTACCGAAATAGTAGTCCAAGGATATCCCAACAGTAAAATGGAATGGAAGAGAAGATCCTTCATAAATACAAGACCTTATTAGTATTTTCTACAAAAATCTCCTAGATTTCCTACCAAAAAAACTCATATAAAATCCTACATTGTAAATATAAATTTCTACATGTGGGCCAAATTCTTATCCAGCTAAAATTAACATCTATGGCACTAGGGTTTATTAAAGTAATGGAAAGTGTTGCACAGATATTGCACACTGCAGAAATCCTTTTTACTACTATAATAAAACATAAAATAAAACTGTCTGTACTTCTCTATGTCAAAACCGCCCTTTCCGTGCAACACCACTTCTTAAAAAATGAGGTCTGACTCTTGCCTCTGTAAAACTATTTTATGAGAAAATAATCTAAAAGTCTGTCCAGGGCTTGTCAGTAGAACAGGATTGCTGATAGCAAGACCACACAGGGAGACACTAAGCCATTTTTGACTCACATTGGCAGTTACATGGTAGAAGTGTGGACACGTGAAAGTTTGGTAGCGAAACTGACTGGAAAACTGTTGTCTTGAGTAGCAAGGAGCACCACAGTATCTGAATTACCAGTGGACTTTCGCGGTAGGCTTAAGGAAAGTTTCCTTGAGGATAGCTTTTAAAGAACTCTTGGGTTTGAGGCAAGCTGATGAGATCAAACTGCAGTGCAAGTTCAGACACATGTTTCTTAGGCTTATTCACAGCGAGATTACATTTCAGTCCTCACCAGCAACATTTCCAAAGCAGTTTATGGTTCCTCCTGAGGGCTGGCCATCTTAACTGCGCCACGCTATGTCAGCTGTGGGAACTGTGGGCTCTGAGGTGATGCAAACTGGGGAGCATGAATTTTACAAAACCCACCAGCTCATTTCTTTTATGGTTATGAAAACTCGACTGTGTCTTAAGCTGTAACATTTTTAACTCTCAATTTACAATACTTCAATATTCAAGAGTTACCAGTCAGGCTTTCCCATCTGGTTATTTGAAGGAGTCCGCACGGAGTTGGTGTGATTAGTACTACTGTTGAGATGAAACATGAAAAGTCTATGTGCAACATCTATTGGCAATGTGAACTTTACAGTGAATAAACTAGGCAATACAGGAGTTATTCAGTCAATAATTAAATGTAAGAATCAATATTTAAGTCCAAGAAGAAGCCTTAAGAGTCTTGATCTTGTTAAACTCCGATCTCAATTACATGATCAGAGATGCTAGAAGTGTTTTTCTGTGCAACTTTGTATCATTTTCAAAGTCACTGAATCTTCTTCCACAAGGAGTTTGATTGTTGACTTCAGCTGAAGTAAGTTTAGATCAACACTGAGTTATTTTGAAAAATCCTTCCTGATGCTTTCACTGAGCTGAGACATCTGAATCTTCTGAGGTTAACCCTTCCTTGTTTCGGAATCATCACCGTGTTTTGCAATTCCTTTTTTGCCTCTTCTCAGCTGAATTTATTTCAAATAGGAAAGAATAAATTCAAAGTAATTTCATCTTCTTTTCTTTCTTTTAACAACTAAACGAAGCAGCAGATTTTGTGAAGTTGTGATCAGGATTGTTTAGCAATGATTTTTGTCTCTGTAAGTGATATCCATTGTATAATTCTGGTTCTCTGATTTCCAGTTTCGTTATGATAGAGAGAGATGGAATATGAGAGGTGCTTCTTTGAGCTTTCATTTTAGTAGGTTGTTTGGGGTTTTTTCACTACGACATACCCATTTTCCCCCACCATGGTACCTGATGCTGTGAGAAAACCATTAAGAAAGAGTCTCTCTCCGTAAGAGAGGCCTTGTGGCTAAGGAAAAAACACCCTTCTGAGTGAACTGAAAATCTCCGACTCATCTGTGCAAGCTGAACTTGGAATCATAGCCTTTTTCTTATTTTGAATACAGTTTTCTTGTTATATATATGAAGCTCAGAAGGTCTCCTAGCAGTCTAAGTAGGGCAGAAATGTAGAAGCTTCGTCAACTTAGAATATTAATGGCTGCGCTCACACAGGCACCTTGTTGGTATTCATTTATTTGGAAACAATTCTTGTTATTAGCAACATTAAGGAGGGTGAAATTTTGGGGCTGGATCTTTGGCTGGGGTGAACTTGCATAGCCCTTTTAATTCCAAATACTTGAAATTGTCAGTGCTGAGCATATTGTGAAATGGTATCTCTCATATGGAATCTGAAGGGAAACACCTAAACATACAATCTATTTCATTCATAGCTAACATAGTCGACAAATGTTATAAACCCAAAATTCTTACATCTACCAAGAAATCAGATCAATAATGTGCCTTCAGTATGGCTTATCTCTTTTTGTTTTAAAGTAAAGCCCACTTCCACGTCCTTCTCTGGGGTACATACAAATGCGGAATATTGAACTTTCCTTTTTCTTCAGTAATTTTCCTATAATTTCACTCAGCCACACTCCTAGTCATGTTTTTCTGTCATTTCTTACATTTCCCTTGAAGTTACTTGAATAATAAGATGCGCCCCTCTCTTATCCTATTAATCAGGCTCCTAGTACAACAGTTGTACAAATACTAAGAATCTGCATACTTGCAAGAGTTTACCTTGGAATAAGTTCACTTCGATGTTTCCGTGAAAGTTCACATTCTCATTTTTTGAGGTTTTATTTTTAAAGGAATTCTTTATATGCAGGTAGACATTTGTGCTTAGTGTATGTTTCTGTGAATGACAAATAACTGCAAGAAAATGATGTGGTGCTTAGATATGCCAAGCATTTTTATAGAGTGGAATTGTAAGTAACAAATAGTTGATTTATGGCAACTCGTATCCTTGAAAATTTAGGATATTTTTTCAGTTTCGTAATATATTTAGAGAAGCTGTAATCTACTGTGTGTTATGCAAATTATCACCATCCTCTTATCTTCTCTTTTTTTCCATTTCTAGCATGCTTCACTGGTGCTCCTTGGGTACGTGTGGGTGAAGGATAATTTGACTGCCCTCTAGCACTCCAGTGCCTGGTATTGCACAATCAGGGAATCTGGTGTCACATTAAGGCAATTCTTATAATATAATCAAAGTTCTGATGTTGTACTGTCCTTTAGATGAAACAAACTAATGAAATGTATTGACCCTCCTTGTGCACTTCTGAAGCAAAATGACTAAGCGGTATTGAAACGACATGAAATACATTGACATTGATTGTGAAGTCTGCGTTCCCAGAGTCACTTTGGTAGCTGATTAAAGTGTCACATTGACAATATAGCCCCTTTTGAACAGGAAATTAATACCAGCCTGGTGGCAAGGAACGTTCTTCCAGACTGCAGCTTGCACTATCACCAGTCCTCAGAAATGAATCAGAGGCTCAGCTATTCCAGGGTGGCGTGCTGCTTTACCTGATTATAACAAATAGATTGAAATTGCAACTGCCACAAGGAAAAAAAAAAGCTTGTGACATTTTATGTTTATTCTCATGATTCAATATGCTTATTACTGATAGGAGTTTCAACAAAGACTTAACATGAACTATGTGTTTGCAGTCAGTTAAAGCTCCATCGAAAGTACGCGTCACATTAGCTATGTCTTTCTAATCTATCTATCATCTGTTTGAATACATAAAAGCCTTTGTTTTACTATGTGGCTGATGTACGCACAAGTTGGGGGAATTTCTATAGAATGGGATATACAGGCATAGAAAAAAAAGTATGTGTGACAGACAGAGGGAGAGAAAATTATGTATTCATTGCATTGTGCAGTGCTAAAAAGGAGGGAATGAAGCAGGTGGAGCAGCAGTAGAAGCTTAAAGACAGGATCATCTCTGAGATCTCAGAGCCCATTTCTCCATCCCAGGAGCATCCTTTATAAACAGCCTGATGCAGGAGAAATTGAAGGAACGGAAAAGGAGCTGTGGCATGGGAAACAAATATTTATTCATTACTAAGTGAGAATCTAAAAGAGAAAATTATGCAGATGTAGAAAACAGACAGCAGTCCTATCCTGGAAAGATCAAATTCTAGGCCTGTCACCATCTCGCAGCACAGTTCATCCCTTTTAAAATGAAAGGAAGATGCATTTTTGAGCACTGTATTATCCAGCCATTGTTTTCTTTCTTGCAATAAACTTCGCACTGTAGTTTTAGTGAACAGAGCTATGCTGGTTTATACCAGCTGAGACTGACTCGACAGGCCATCATGTCCCCTTACACCTATTCCCAATTCTCAGCCGCCTCAAACAGCTGCCTCTCCTTCAGTCTCTGCAATCTTCCAAAGCTCTTTACCTTATAAAACTCTCACTCTGAGCGCAGCAGGTCACAGTTTCCTCTTCTAGGTCTTAGACTGGCCACTCAATTCACATCACACGAGCCAGCTGCAAGCCAGATTTCTTTCACGTCTCTGTGCAGAGTTATGGAGGGGAGGATGAAATGGGAAGGAACAGCTCTGCTATAAGATACGTAAGTGCGATGCTGATGAGCAGACCGGCCGAAGAAAATGGATCAAGGCTGGAGGAGTTAGGAGAGAAAAAGAGGTAGTAAAAATTCTTGCCTTGCAGTACAGCAAGGAAGTTTGTTTGGGTCATTACTTGTGAAAAGGTTTGGGGATTTTTCTAGAAGGTATCACAGAAATGCAAAGCAACCGTATGGCCATTAATAATAGTGCTATTACAAGTTAGCTGTATGGATAATTCCTGTGTATTTCTTTACACATCCAGTGTCCAGCCTTGTCTCTGCGTGCACAGCTTCTCTGAGCTAGGGCTGGCCAGATAGCACCGCATGGAAAGATTTCTGTCAGAAAATGCCTGGCTGGACAAAAAGGTAGTGTTTTATGGAGATGGTCTGACTGCAGACACTCAGCAGGTCTCTGCTGGAACCAGCCACCCAGCAAGGAGTCAAAATCCTGCTGCCCCAATAGCCCTTGGGCCAGGCGCTCAAAGCCAGCGCTGTGTCCAAGGGACTGCAAGCCCTGGGCTCCCCAACTCCTGGGTGCAAGATGCCCCAGGGTCCCTGACTTCTATGCTTTCAGCCTGGCCCTGTGGGCTGTCCAGATGCAGGAGCATCCAGCTGCCTTTCAGCCTGCCCCAGAGGCTGATTCAGCGGGGAGCCTGGCAGCACTGGCTTTCCCCAGCACCCGGGTACCTCGCTAAGGAGGTTCACATGGGGGCTTTGATTCCCTCTTTGAGGCCAGTCTGCTGTTTGGGTTCCTGAGGGCTGATTCCTGATGGACTCACAACCCCTGAGACATTGCCAGGTCCATCCCTGGCACGGCATCCCACCGCCATAGAGCAGAGCGATCCGTCTAGCCTGCATTCGGTCCGGGAGATTTGTTGGAGGGATTGAGAGGGTGGGAAGCCCCTTTCTATCTCATCTCTTCTGGAGTCTGCCCCAGAAGCCCCTTCTTGTTCAGGAATATTGTTGTTACTTTCAGTGCTGCTCCTGCTGTTGATCTTGGCCTTTGCTTCTGTGATTTCTGTTCCCCGCTGCACTACTTAGGTGAACAATAAGTTCCATTTCCAGCAGTGGTCGGCCTCCTCTCTTACCCCTTGCCTGCAGGAATTTCTTTTGTTTGGTTTGATATTTTTAGTCACGCTGTGTTGTAATAATAAGAACAAGACCATGGGTATGCTAGATTCCAGCCCTCCTTCAGTTGCCATGGCTTGTCTTCGTGCGTTGTTATTGCTTTGGATGAGCTACTGCTGCTGCTGTGGCCCTACTCCTTGATTTCTGCTTCTTTAATACTGTTCCCTGCCTTACTACAAAGTGAACAGCAGTGCTTGTTCTCTCTTTCTGACATCTTGAATCCATCCACGAACCCATTATTTTCTGTAACGGTCAAAACCGATGTAGGAAGGGGGAAAAATGAAATGAAATAAAAAAAATAAACAAGATTAAAATCCTGTGTACTGTGGGACAATTCTCTGCACTGTAGGAAGTGCTTGTGCACCCAGTTGGACAGGTAGATGGGGAGGTGACCCTAAGCCCCGTGTTTACGTTGCAACCAGGCCATGGGGTGCTGAGAATGGGGGCACCAAGGGGCCCTGAAGGTCAGACCGGGTTGAAATCTGTAGTCTATAAGAAATTATGTCCTGTTGTTGTCTTAAAAGTTGCATGAAGCTGTCCTGATGAGACTAAATCATGGATATGCACAGGGGAGCCACATACATGTAGAGACAAGGTCTGAGGGAAAAATAAACCAACAACATTCCACTCTGCTTGTCACTCTACAGCCACCGAAGTGCTTAGAGGGGCACAGGCTTGGTAGAGCTAGCCAGGGATTGAGGTAGGCTTTGCCAGCAGCTTTGGTGGAGCTCTGCTGTCCGATGGGAATTTCAAGCTGCTCCGAACCCTCAATGCTTTAGTAACTACTCATTTCATGCTGTTGATAAAACTCATTTATTAGCTTTTATAACATAACCTTTCATTGTTAATTCCTTCCTCTTTCTCTACACTTTCCATCCTTGCCTCCATGTGATAGAAGGGAATGAGCAACAAAAATTTGAACGCTCCACATCTAAGAAAGTTCCCCCAAAGTACTGCTTTTTTCTCTGTGATTTTTCACAACGAAAATGGGAAGGCCATCAGGTTCCTGGCCCAAAGTAGGAAAGCTGCAATGTACTTTGTCTTCTTAAATTTTATGTTGAAAATGGTTAATTTTATCATGAGTAGTTTATCCTTTTACAATATATTTTCTGAACTAATGAAGCACTTTGAATACTTCAGTAGAAGGGAACCAGTTAATAAAACTTCTCTGACCTGCCGCTGTGATCCTTCTCACAGGACTTACTGTGTGCAATCTGGATCTCGTCCTTCTGCCCTTCTCCACAAGCTGGTCTTTCATATGTTATTTTAAAAACAGAGAATTGGATACTCTCTTATTTTACAAACAAGTAAAACAATCCATATGTAAATACATATATGAAATATCTATATGTATATCTCTTTCCCTAGATATATGTGTATACGTATATATACACATGTATACATAAAATAAGGAACTGCCATCTGATTTTTGCAGCTGCAGTTAGTCAGTCACCTTACAGTACAAAGCCCTTCCCTTTCTATGTAGGTGCAGGCTCCTGTAAGTCTGTTTTTATGATGGTTAGCACAAAAAGGTGGCTATTTCATCTATGTAATTCTTCACCTTTTGCACTAAGGGAGCTTCCTTGGAGAAGACTATAACATTTTACTGATTGCTCTTGTAAGCAATCCAAAAATCAAGGAATCTTATGTAGTTTTCTTTAATGTAGTCTGGATGATGAATTTACATCTATATATCAGAAACACTGCCTTCTGCCCTACATTACTAATGTCAGAAAATTGCCACTATATAATTCATCAAAGTATTTCTATAGACTCCCCCTTTATTATCTCTTCTCTTGCAAACGGTATAATTTGCCTTCATTCTATGTCAATGAGAGGAACTTTAATCTTGGCTACTGCTGCAGAAGGTGCTGTACACATTGTAAGAATGGCAAGGTAAGGAGGGATGGGCCCAGATAAAAACACAGATTAGGAGCTACTTACTTAACTGCAAACATGGCAACAAATTTCTTTTTAAAAGTAGCGTGCTTGAAAATTTTGCTTAAAACAGTCATGTAATAAAAGTCTTTTTGCACTATAACTGTTTTAATCAAAATTATTTCCTAGAGTTTCTTTTACACGAAAGAGTATATACTGAAGACTGTTATACTGCTTTAGAAATGTGCAGAGCCGTAAGGTGGATTTAGCTGTGAGAAATTCTCAATATCTCATAGTCATATTGTACCTTTCACCCTAGAATATCCTAAAGTACTTTTCACACGTAAAAAACTGATACGTAATTGCACCTGCTTCAGATATGAAATGCAGCAGTTGTTTAATGGTGCACAGAAACCCTAGACAAGGGTACAGGGCCAGAAATTGAAGAATACAATATCCAGCTGAAAATCCAGGTGGGATTTAGGATGGTAGGATGTAATTGCTTCAATTAGAATTTTGTGAGAATAATATATTTAATAGGTGCAATTCCTGGCCCTGTTGGAGTCAATGAGAACATTGCTGTTGATTACAAATGAGGTTGGAATTCCTCTCATATCTCTACCTTTATGAAAAGTTTAATGAAATACTGCAGTCAGAATTGTTTGCAGGATCTTATTTTTTTCATCTCCTCCAGAAGAATTGGCTTGATCCGCAGTCCAGCATTATAGCTATGAAATCTTGTTAAGCACCTGTTTTACACCCGTAAAAGTGAGAGGAGAATTAGATCCAGCATCTCCTGTGGCCTTTCCCACCAGTGTGGGATATTGGTTCATTCCAGCCCAGATAGAAATGTCAGCTGCAGAATCAGCCTGACGTACACAGCTGTTCCATGGAGGTTTCCAGTATAAAAGTAATTTCCCATACAAGTACCCAGGCTGATAACTCCTATGCTGCGCCGATCCTGTCAGATCGCACTTGGTAAGGTTTTATGACTGTAAGCCATGTTTTAAAATATCAAATGTTTCTTTTTGGTTACTGTAGAATGTTAATAGGCGACGGGGAGGAAAGGACTGTGCGTAGACACACAGGAAATGTAAGCTATGAAGTTTAATATACTTCTGTGCTGAATAAGGAAAATATTTTATTCTATCCATTGACCTCTCCTTTCTCCTTCCCTCCTTCCTTCTTTCCCGTCAGCTCTTTTGGTATCAGAAGGGTTTAATGCTAATCTTAATGAAAATCTTCTATTGATTTGCTTTCGATACCGAGCTGTGTAATGCAAACACCAGTCTGTGAGCTGTTCACTTCCCTTTAGACAGGCGTCCTAAGGAAAGGTGCAAAAGTGTATTCCCAGATCTCCCACTCCACCAAGAACATGTCTACGGGCACATGTTCTCACTGCCTCACAGCTGCGCTGTGCCATGGCGTTACCCCATTGCAGCTACGTGGTTTCTTAGCCAGCCCCCTGAACCTGAGCTGCTCATCCAGCCCGGAGTGTGGATGGAGAGACTCTGTGGGTGTCTGTGCCTGTCGCTGTAGGCATGTCCCGAGGGTCCTCAGCAGAGCTGGGATGGTGCAGTGGAGGCCTAAGCCTTCTTGGTTGAGTAACTATGGATTCCCCTTCCAGTTTGGGGGATTTGCTTCCTCAAAATCAGTGGGGCATAGTGCCTCAGTGTCTCCTCCAGGTCCTGCTGTGCAGAAGTTGCTGTGAGTGGAGCAGGTGCATGTGAAGTACATTTTTCTTACATGGTATCTGCCCTGGGGATGGAATTTCCATGCACAAAAAAGGCTGAACATTTCTGTGAGGAGGTTCCAGTTAGAGAAAGATAAAATTCTTTGCACTACATTCTCCCATTGAAGCTCTGCAGCGGAGTGAGAACACCAGAGAAACTGCTGTGACTTTCCAGGCATGCCATAGGAATCTTCCAAACAACACCCTAAAAGCGATCCAGCGATTTCCCATCCAGATAGTCTTGGAAGGGTTCATACCCTCATGCTACAGACTTTCAACACTTTTACTGAAAGAAGAAACCAAAATGAGCAAAAGCCGTTAGTAATCGAGAGCTCGGCAGCTCTCCCCAGTTCAACTGGATGCCGTGAGCTCAGGTCTTACCCCTGTGACACTGGTCCACCCCTGTGCCTGAGCACAGCTCTAAAGTCCTGCCACAGCACGAGGGAAAAGACATTTTCTTTCTTCCCCTCTAAGATAAACAAAATTTTTAAAAGTGATTTGCTTGAAAGCTGCTACCTATTTTTTCTTATTTCATGCCCCAGCTTGCTTCTAGGTTGTTGCTGTGATTTTTCTTTTTTCTTTTTGAAACTCATAACACATGGACTCTTTCAAAAACACCAAGTATTTGAGATAAAACTGCTCTCAGCCTACGGCATAAAATGTAGGGCTACATGAAAGTAAAAGAGGATGAGAGCTTTTCAATCAATTTGATGAAAAATTTAAGTTAATTAAAAGAATGCTCAATTTTTCCCTAGAAGGCGACACTGATCTTTATTATTAATGCATACCAGTGTTTCATAACTGTGCATAATAATGGCCTGTAACATCAGGAACAGCTTCATCCCCAGCTTAATTTGTTACAAAATCTTTTTTGGCATTCTTAAAGCATGCCCTTTGCTACTGTATCCCTGATGCTCTTGGGCTAATTCCCAACTCCTAAAGGATGTCTTATTTTATGCTCACACCTGAGAATTAATTTAGCAGATTGTTTTTTCAGTTTAAAGCTTTTTAAAAAATAATAAAAAAATTAAAAGGCATGTAGAGACCCTCAGTGCTTGGCTTTCATATTACTTCTTAGTATTCATATTCGATTAGTGGAAATAGCAGTACAGAAGCAAATACTCTTACAGGCTGGAGGTATGATGTAGGCAAAAAGGAACAGAAACTGAGATGATAGACACCTAATGTTTCATTTTCTTCCGTGTAGGTAAGTGAAGGAAGTGTAGGCTTTCCAAGAAGATGGAAGACAGATGTATTGAAGCAGCATCTTGGAAAAAAACATAGCTGAGTATGTCTCCATTGCTGTTGTTTTTCACAGTGTGGTTAGTTTGTTAACTCAAGTTGGTAAAGATTTAAATTTTAGAGTTGACAGCTAAGGTCCAGTTCCTGCTTTCCACCAATACCTCTGCTTACAAGGAATCAGAGTCCTCCCACCATGCCTAAACTTCTGCCCCTTTTTCACCCAACCCCAGACACATCCCTGAAGGACCGAACTAAGGAGCCAGCGGGCAGCCTAGCACTCACCAGATTAATTGCAGTAGATGGTTTTGCAGAGTGTAGTTTGGATTTTACATGAGCTGAATAGCCATCGTGTTTAGGGAGTTTAAGGTGATGAAACTTCCCAGTTAGGGACCTTATTTAATTCCCTACAGTAGGAGGAATGAAACTGTGCCAAGCTATAAATCTGGACTGATCTAGGCACGGCACGGAAGCATCCTTTGTACTGGGCGAATACAGATGAGCGGTGGATTTAGCAGGCAGGTAGAAGTAGATCCACAGTCTATAACTGTTACTGGTCATCCAGTTCATCAGGTAACAGGGAAGAACTGGCACCACCTTGACAGCCCATAATTATCATGGCTGCATCTCTCTCCGTGGACGTGCAGGGTTATTTTGGTCTGGGAAGCCACTACCTTGTCCTGATTCCTGTGCTACACTTCCAGCGTGCTGGCTGCAGGCATTGACAAGTGATAATGGCCAGGTAAATGATCAGTGGTGACTCGTGAACCCTTGTCTAATTTGTCTGTCTATATCTCTTAGAAGAGCAACCATCATCTCTGCACCTATTAGCTGGTTTGAATCAGTTGATGTTATGTAGTCTTGCTCCTCCAGTCCTCCTTTCCCTTATCTCTTCCCAATGCTTTTATACACTTTTACTGCAACCTGATAGAAATTATACTATAAATCCTTGAAAACAGGCACTGTCTTGTAATTTTAGGTTTGATTATGGTGTAACGAGAGCTCTGTTCTGGACAGGGGTTTTAGGAACTAGCGTAACACTTGAATTTGCTCTTCTGCTTCAGTACTGCAGAAGCACTTAAAGGCCGCTGAGACTGGTACTCCCCGTGCTGTCCCAGGAGTAGGGGCAGGGGATGGACCAGTCCCCGACCTGAGCAGTTTGCAGGTTAAGCATGCACAAAAGGGTGCCATCACTGCTAAGCAGGGATATAAAAGGAAATACTGTGGATGAAAAAAGGAGGAATTTGTGAAACTTCATATTTTAAAGAACCAAACTGAAGGCTGTTTTCTTTCTTTTTGCTTTATATTCTTTTACTTCTAACATATAAACTGTAATAAATATAGAGGAGGGTAAACAGAATATTTCTCTTCCTCTTTAATAAATACGAAACACATGTGCAGGCCCTCGATGAGGAAGAGAACCAAAGGAAGGAGAGTGCGAATAAAAGTAAATTCGAGGTTACGTATCATTTATCAAGCTGATGGAGAAAGCCAAGCTGGGAGTCGAAAGCAAGATTTGATGACAAGAAATGGTGATAAAAAAGTTCATAGCAGTGGAGTTTTATGGTAAGGCTTGTAATCAAGAGTCCCCTGGCCAAGTGTCTGGTTGATACTGGCTGTGCATCAATACAGCCGGGGCCCTGCCCCGACCCTTGGTTGCTGTTTCAGCAGAACCCGGGGGCTCTGGTGCAGCCATGGCAGCGTGGGGAGGAATTCGCACCCTTTGCAAGCTGCATCCTCAGCGTGGGCTGTCTCATGCTTCTCCCCGAAGAACACAATGGCACACTGCGCAGTGAGGAGTAGGAGAGGCTTGCGTACAGAGCTAGTTGAAATGCCCATTCACTTCAGCTGAAACTTCTTGGAAACTTGCTGCTTTACCGAAAAAAAAAAGCTCTGTTCCAGGGGAGATGTTCTGGTTCGGCCAGAGGCTCAGGTCTAACAGCCTTCTCCATCCCTAATGACTGTTCTGACCCCAAGTGGGTAGTTATTCTGGGGTAGGCTTCCTCAGTCTTTTCTGTTGGAGCTTTCTACTTTGCATAAATAATTGAGTATTCATTAGAGCAGTGTCTTGAGCCTGGGTTTCCCACAGCTGAGGTGAGTGCCCTGACCACCACGCTATTGATTTTCCTATCTCAACAGATCAATATTTCATTGATCTCATTGGCGTTAATTGGCATAGGGGGTGCTCACGGGATGCCTGGTAAGAACAGGAGACATATGTAACCCCAATGAAAATAACACTGTGTATTATCCAGTAGCAATAGCAAACACTGCTCTGTAAGAGACGTGTGTCTGGCATAGCTTCAGATACCTAATCTTGCATATGATCAAACAACCTCCTTCTAACCGTTCCAGTGGAAATGTCATTGGCATTCGACATGATAAGCAATAATTGTATAACTTCAGCACAGACAACATTTCTGCCTAATCATGAAAAGCACAGTTGAGCTACAGTCTGAACTGACTCAATTTATGTAACAAGATTCTGCTGTGTTTGCCCGAATTGGCATAGCTCCTCTCCAAGGGACTGAAAAATGACGGCAAATCCAGCAGGAAGCCGGTTGTTATAGGAAGTGGAGGGAGTAGCACAAGTTTATTGTCAGCCTTCAAGTGTGTCTTTAGGTGGTCACCACATCCTGAGACGCTGCTGATAGAACTAAATGACATATTTCTGAAGGGCTGCCAAAAGATTCAAACAGACAATATTGGAGACTCTTATTCTGCTTTTCTTAGCAGTTTACTATTCCCTTCAGCACGAATATGCAATTATGCTGCTGTGAAGAAACCCACAGTGTAATGAGCAACACTGAAAAAGATTAGCCAAGGCAGATAATGTCTTGTAAAGACTATCTCTTTGGCATCTTTGATACCAATTATACCATGACATCTCTAAAGGAAGTCACCTATCTTAGCTGAGGCAAGTTATCCAAGAAAATCTAACAAGTATTTTTTTTGTTCATTGTGCAATGAACATACGTGATGATATAATAATCATTTCCTTGGAATAGCAGGAAAAAAATTAAGTAAAATTAGCTTCTCAACATGAAACCATTATGAGCTGTAATTTATTTCAGAAAGTGGAAAGTGTTAGGGAGAAAAGGGAAAAAAAAACCCCAACCCTTTGCTGATAATTTGTTATGTTCTGGACCCAGTGAATGACCTTATACATATGGACTTAAGTATACTCAGCGGGTACAATATATCTGAAATGACATAGAGGATTGAGCCTAATTGATATCATTAGAGACCTGGTCCTTTTACACTTGGCCTTTGAGATGTTGGTGTTACCAAGAAAGCTGCTTTTGATTTATTTTGCTTTTCTTCTTCATCCTTTTGCTCTCTCTCTCTTTGTCTCTCTCATTTCGACCCCTCCTACTCTCAAGTTCTGCTCAAAGGCCAGACCTGTGGAGGTTAGGAACTCACGATCTGATCCAAGAGCTGCAATTCTACAGCTTGCAAATTCATTCCTAAAGTGGTAACTTCTAACAAGAGGCACTTGGTATGTTTGAGCAGTGTGCTTCTTAGGGGAAAAAAATGGAGGGGGGAGAGGAAAAAGAGTGCAATTTTATGGATAAAATGTCAGCAAGGTTTATTCTAAGTGACTCTCTTAGAGACTTCACATGTTCTGTATCTTTGAAGGGGATATTCTTTTCCAACCTGTAGCAGAAACCTCAGAGCTCCCAAATGAACTTATAAAGTAGCCCATGCATCAGGTTTCAGACAAAATATTCTCTCCTGCTTTAATGAATCTCAATATGATTGTGCCTTGCAAATAACTTGGATTAGGTAGTTCTACAGAATGAAGGTAAACTTAACAATCTCAGTTTGATAAGAAGTTATCTGTTAGACCTAGCTGAAAAGATCTAGTTTGAAATGGACTTTGTTAATTAATTATGCTCACAGGGTTGATGTTGATTTAAAAATCCTCCATCTGTCATAAAAGCCCAAAGATCAGGAGTCCAGGACAGTCTCAGCAGTGCCCAAAGAAGTAAAGTACTCAGCATAGTATAGATTAGTGTGGCTTACAAATTTTTTAATAGTCTTCATTTTTAACCAGTGCATTGTATTTAAAACAAGGTCATACACTCTTCCCTTAAACGTTCTACAGTAAATATGATACAATTCATTCAATCTCTTCTGTTTTGCAGACACTCTTTCCTATACTAACCCTGCAAGTTGTCACTGCTTTGTACAACATCTTTATACACATATACAAACTATGTCTATGCATCTATCATTTTTCAGGATTATTTATGTACAACAAATAATAACATAGTACAGGAGAGAAGAGTGATAAATGGTCTTGTACCTAGAAAGCTGCAAAGTGTCAGAACTTTGAAAATTGGAAAATATTCTTCATTAACTGACTCTTGCACATCTGTGCTGAAATCTGAGTGGTATTTTGGGCCTAAAGCACATTGAATGCAACAGCAACACTTCCAGTAACAGTGGGCTACTAATTGCATTAGTAATTATATAATGGAGTGGTTCTGTGCAGAAAGGATAAATATTTCAATAGCCTTCTACTCTATTTGTTCATTTATAGAATCTGTATTTCAGTATGGTCCAGGCAAAATTGCCTGTTTTAGCTGTAGCATATTTGGTTTTTTCCCATACTGATCAAATGCAAGTTCAGCTGAGACTCAGTTAAAATTCATCATCAAATATTCATTGAAAAGGAATGAGATGTAACCATTTGAATGAAACTTTAGTAAACAAGAGAAAAAGAAAACACATATTGGAATTGGTAAAAATAAACCTATCTACTCAGAAGCTACTTTTACCTGCAGCTTAACTAATTTAGCTTGGGCCTGATCCAGTGGGCTCTTGAGTCAGTGGATCCTGAGTTAGACCATTACTTCAACTGAAAAGAGAAAGGCACAGGTTCCAGGCTACTCAAGGACAGCAGTTTCCTTTCTTTGCTGATTGGGCTGGAAATCACAATCAAAGAAAGCTTGTGTGTTTTGTGATCTTATTATGGCAAGCAACTGGCTCTCCTTGAGAAGCAGTTGCCGCAGGGTAATGGGGGTTGGTATTCAAGCGACCTTGCATCCTTGAGCTAGCATCCCCAGTTGCTGATGATAATCAGAGCCGCAGACGCCTGTAATGCAATTGTTCCACCAAGTCCAGCAGGTATTAGTGCGAGCACTGGAGCTGGAAGGACTGCATAATGGTCTGAGCGTGGGTTCAGTAGAGGGGAGGCTTATTGGAAAGTGGGAGGAAAAAAGAGAGAGAAACAAAAGATTTTAATTGAAAACATGCAGTCAAAAATAAAACCGTGCCCTACATCCTTTATTCATCTGCTAATTGAAAATGGGAGACTTGTGAACCCAAAGTGCTTATAAGCACATCCATTGCCTGCTCGTTGCTGTCCTCAGACAGGCAGAACGCCGTGGCACACACTGTGAACGGAGAGCAAAAGGGCAGAACAATTAAAAGGAAAAATGTAAAGTGCAGTTCTTGAAATGTTATGCACGTTAGCAGCACAAAATGCCAGTTGAGCGCCTCATTGTATTTCCTGCATCCTGCTTTACCTTTCTCCTTTAATTTTTATTTTAGTCTTCTCTTAATTTTTCTATCTATGCGTGTTGGAAGGCAGCTGCGGAAGCAGGGCACACAATTGTTGTAAGCATGACTTCACCACCTCCATTCTTTTGTTGCATTTACCCCACTATCATCTCACTTGCCAAATGTCTGCTCCCCCTGCCACCGCCACCCCCACAACGTCTAACTCCGTAAAATCACCCGGCACCATTAACAGCCATTACCAGCCAGTGCGTTTTTACGGTCAGGGAGCATTCTTGCTTAGGCCTCCCTCTGGGCTCAGATCACATAACTATAAATTTACCCTCGAGCCTCTCGTTCCTTGCTGGGTTGCTACATCCTCAGGCCTGCCTTCCTCCTGCACTTTCCCCCTGCTTTTCTCTTGTTGGCATATGCACCTTGACCCAAACAACCTTGCGCATATGCAAGATACAAAAAGTTCACCAGCTGTGATCAACAGTAAATAAATCTTGATGCCAGTATTAAGTTACAGCAATTTTATCCTCTCCCTTCCCTTCCGCACCCCTTCATCGATGGGAAAAGAATATGAACTTGACATTTGCTCACTGAAAGCAGATGGATGAGGTAGGTCAGCATTAGGTGTAACCCTAGCACTGTTTCTCTGGGTCTCCTGTAGGATGGAGCTAAAAGAATTCTCCTGGTGGGTCAAAGGCCACATTAGTCATTTGCTTAAAGAAGAACTGTGCAGAATTAATCAAAATGAAACACAGGTTTTCATGTCTCTCTCTTATTCAGAATCTCTCGGTCCTTTTTTCCATTCCTCTTAGAGGAAGCAATATATTTTATCCTTTTACACCTTGTCCTGCAGAGGTTTTGTTCGGAGTGGTGTCACAGGCCTTCCCCTTCTGTGTAGAAAACCATTTTAATCAGGATAAAGCCTCCATGTGATACTTGTAAAGGTCATCTGAAGCTGGTGTGTTAGTACCAGTGCAACCATAAAAAAAAAAAGACTCAACCCTTCATGAAGAAGTTTTGAGTTGAAAAGAATGATTCTATTCACTGCATTTTTCCAACTTAAAAGGAAAGTTAAAAGAGCAGCTCTAACACTTAGAAGAAAAAACTTTACATATTTTGTTTCACTATAACCTGAGGAGAGCAAACTATTCAGGGAGAAAGTCTTTCATTCTCGTCTCAAGAGCTATACCCCGAAACTGATGAAGAGCCTGACCTTACCATAAAACAGGGCACGGTAATATTTTTAGGGGTTTCTTTTTTTTTTTTTGAGGTTGTTATCTTGGTCAGGGAGGTACTGGGGTATTTATGGTTTACAGTTTAAATCATCACACAAAGGAAAAAGTTTCTTTGGACTGAAAGCTTTCGGCAGCAAACTTTCACCTGCTATGTGAACTGTTCCCACTATTTGACACAGCTTGCCTATAAAAGCTTAAAATAGTACATCAGGATTTTGGTTTCTTTTGATATATTTTTTCCCCCTCTGCTTTTCTTCTCCTGTTTTTCAAATGCTGGAACTTCCTATTCATGATTCCTGAAAACACATTAATAATTTAGTTGGGATTTGTGAGACTGGCATACAGAAAATGACAAAACATCGTTAGTCTTCAAGAATTTCCATGTACCTCCGCTGCTTCCCCGGGCACACCCGGCGGTCTGAAAGACGCGGCTTCACCCAGCACTGTGGCAAGGTCGTCACAGGCAGTTCAGAATCCGGCTTCTCCTTGTTAACTCAGCTGTAACCTAGCTGAATTTCTACTGTCCTGCAAAATAATCCAGTTTATTCAAATGCATTTATAAAGCAAACAGCAAAACCACCCACTGTCAGTTGCTCACACATTGGCATATGCACGCACAGACACCTTCAGCAGCCCATATAGCACTGACAGTATGCACAGCTGTTATATTTTACGCTATTTGATGCTCAATAATTAGCGCCTGTTAAAGAAAAAAAGAGAGATGCCACACTACCTTGCAACAAATAGCAGGAATCAGTATGTCCAATTTATCAAGACCTACTGCTGAAAGGAAGATTCCTGTTATAATTTCATATGATGTTGCTGTCACTATTACACTTGTCAGCACTGTGATATCAACAAAAGACTTCTAGTATATCTAGCAGGGAATGACTCTTATCCAGATTCACTGAAGGGAGACAAGAAAACCACACAGATGCTTGGTATTGTCTTAATTTAATTGGTTTGGCTTTTCTTTTTTTTTTTTTTTTCTGTTGTTGGTATTTTTGTTGATTGTTTTTGGTAAAAGAAATGGATTGAGGACTGAACTCTCCAATAACTTTCTGAGCTGCAAAAATTTTGTGAAAAGAAAGCCGTTTAAAATTTAGGAACATGATGTATTAAGTTGTCCTTTGCGATGTCCAAGGAGCAACCAGCCTGGCTGCAGACTGGTTCTGCAGGTGGTGTGAACGGGCTTGCAGCTCTCTTGTGATTCAGCGATTTCCGTCGCCAAAGCCAGGGGTGTTGCATAGAAGCCATGCATGTTAACCTCCTGCCAGGCTTCAGGATAACCCAACAGGATGTTACAGGAATCTTCAGTCTTTTCTAACGTGTTTTAATTGCCCACAGCTCGCCGGGGAGAGCATGGCAGGCAGAACATGCTAGAGGGTAGCTGTGACTATCAAGGGTCCTCAGCCAGGTTGTAGGAACGCAGAGAGACACCAGGATGTCCCCATCCTGAGCTGGTGGTTCCTTAGCCTCAGAGAGATGTGCATGAGGCAAGGTAGATGACATCTAAGGCAGGCTTTCACCAGCAGATCCATGTGAAGCTTCTGGAACAGAGGAAAGGATCCAATCTGTGGTATATCCAGAGACCAGTAAATAAATATGCACAGACTGGATTATGAAAACCAGAAATGAGACCCTGACCATGTGTCTGTGAAGAATGTAATCTGCAAACAGGCTAGATTTTATGTGTGCGCATTCCTTGCAGACAAATGAGACTCCTGTATGCGTGAATTCTGTTGGATGAGTTTGATGGAAAACAGACATGTCTTTATTTGCATGCACTATCTGCATTTAAGCCCCATGGATTCAGTGTCAATTGGATGTGTTGAAATCTCTGTAGCAGCAAAATCTTTCTGGTTATCCATGGTAGGACCTTCCTGGGCTTCTTTTGTGGCTTTGGTTCCCTTGTTGTTTTATTTCTCACCCTAGCCTGTTGTATTGTACTTGGATTTGCAGAGATGTTATAGGTTACTGCGGCAGGAATAATTTTTCAGTGGTTATCTAAAGGTCGAGTGCTCTGGTTCTGCAGCTTTTACTTACATTGGAGCAATACTATTCAGCCTGATATTTGCAAACTTCTGTAAGTCTCGTTGCCAGTCGTAACTTTTCAAAAATTATGAGATTGGCTTAGAAATCATGAGTCTTTTTTTAAAGCAATTAGTTTCATAAGTTCTGGCACAAAAGAAACACTTAGTTCCTTATGATTTGTTTTTCATAATTGACTGCCAGTTTCAACAGATTTTCCTGTAGCTGCAGTTTCTTTGGTGGATGCTCTTGTGCCTAATACTGTGTGTCCCCATGCTTGTGCTTTTCCCTTAGGCCATGGATAGAAAGAACATAGACAGTCACTTCTACGCAGCCACCTGTTTTCACAAGGCTGGTTTGAACATCGTTATTTTTGTCGAGTATGTCCTCCTCTTTCCCCAGAATAAACACCTTCTGATCACATACATTTTCTCTTCAGAAAGTAGGCTATAAAAATTAACAGATGTCACAGTCGTCGTTTTTTTGCCCTCTGGATTCTGAATCTTACATTTAAACTTGATTGATGTTTTCAGATCTGATGTTTTCAGTTGCCTTTGTAGCCGTGAGGACTAGGAAAGTAGGTTTTGGTTTTTCAAAACCAACCTGAAAATCCTATGATTCTCTGACTTGAGGATGTGAAGAAGGCTTCAATACTTTCAAGAAAATCACTAATAGAGTGATAACGTTTGTCAGCCTGCAATTCTGAGCTCCGTGTCGGTGTGTGATTCACCATCCGAAATAGATGTGGTTCCCTGGTACTGCCAGTTAAATCAATGATGTTTTGTTGTCAGGAGACAGCCCCCTCTTCCATGCGTGTAATCTGTCTCTCGATACGCAGACCACTGCAGGTCGTTTGTATGCTGTTGAGTAGTACTATTTCTTCCCTTTTCATACGAATAGTTTTATCCTTATGTTGAGGAGGCAGAGCGGGATCCTGGTCACTGCATGGATTTCTGAACTGCCTCTTTAGCAGACTTGCCAATGTCTAGTGGCTAACTGAGGTTTTATATTTGTGGGCTACATTTCATGTACATTTTGTGGTGACAGCAGCTAGCACTTTCCTCAAGCAAATGTTACAGATGGCACTTTTTATGCTTGGAGTGGAGTAAGAGATGTAGTCACCCCCTTGGCTAGCACAGAGTGTTCCCTTGAAGCTGCGGAGCGCGAGGCAGTATAAATGGAGAGAGCACATTATCCGCTGCTTGTTTGTCTCGTGAAGAAGCGGCGCTCCCTCTAGTCTTGCACCACGGTTTGGCGATCTAGGGGAGGAGTTTGTCTGTGTCACTTGAAATATAGCCTGCATTTCATATTTAACGTGTGAATATCTTACCTAAATTGACCTGGGTGTATGCATCAGTTAGTCGATAACGTTGTGAGTTATTCTGGCAAACCTTGCATCCAGCTTTCCGAGGGACCTTTCCATCCTGGCTCGTCGACTGTCATTTCCACTCCTGAGATGCTATAGCATTAAGACAGTGTGGTACTTTTGAGATCCATTGCATCTCCTGCTTGCTTAGAGATTTTATGTTCACAGATTATTCTTGAATATCTTGCTCACATAATTTGAAATCTCGCTGCAATTTCATGCAGCAGAGTGGGTCCAACTCTTGCTTTCCTTTCAAGACGAAAGTTGGCCTTGAACCTGCTGAATGTGCTGACACTCAGGTAGTCTGTAAAGCCCCTCACCCAAATGAAATAAAAGGCCTTGGAGTTTCCATTAAGTTCTTCCTCTGCTCACCTCAGAAAGCAGTCTGCCCGCTAAATTAAGGATCAGGTCATTCTATCTCAATTCTTCATACATGTTTTTCCATCTCTACATCACAGTTCAAGATATATATATAAAGTAACAAAATACGTCTGATAATTATAATTGAGTCAGAAGATGTTAGCAGTCAGTGGTTAAGAATTATATATCTAAGCAACCATCCGTCACTCCAATGATTGCAGCATTTAAAAAAAGTAATCAATGAATTCTAAACATCTAAGTACTGTTGCTGAGCGTATGACTGTGCAATGACCTATTTGCAAAGCCACATTAAGAGAAATATATGAGCAGTGTGCTCCTTGGGGAATGGCAATACAATAAAAAATAAAATGTGGGTATTTGTATAAAAGCTAATCCTCCCACAGAGTTATGTCAATTATGTACAGTTCAGAGTAATAAAGAAAATATAGTGTTATCTGGGCCATATATTACTATCCCCTGATTTTAAAAATTGCAGTGAGGTCAGTATTTTTAGTACTTGTTACTTACTGCTAAAGTGCTGCCGGAGTTTTGCTGTCCTTGTCTATGTATGTGGGTGTCTCTTTTTCTTTTTCAGTGGCCTGTAGTGGCCTTGGAAAGGAAAAGAAAAAGGTGAAAAGAAGCAATAATGCCACTTCTTTAAATACCAAAGTGAATTTAGTGTGTGTGAATAGTGCCAGATTGACAGCCTGGAGAGCTAAAGGCCTACTGTTACCCACCATGTGCAGCCAAGAGCTGTGCAAGCCTCTCCCGCGTTGCCTTGCCGTATTACCACAGCTTTGGCCTAGCTGGTGACCATCTTCCCTCCTCTTAACGGAATCTTTTGCTTCTTTTCTGAGGCTGCCAGCAAATTAGATCCAGTTGCAGCGGCAGTATTTTACTGGGGAGGAGAGGCATGGTTTGGTTTTCATTTTAAGGTGGATAATTTCCAATAGGAATAGGATATTTTGATTTGCTTCTCTGTGTTGTAGTAATGAGTTGCTTACTTTTAATAGCATAGCAGCAAAAACCCCACACAAATGAGAGGGACTAGTTTCTCATGGTTCAAACTACACATCCTTTATCCAGCAGTAATGCTGACTATGTTTCGTATTGCTCAGCTTATGCATAGTCCTCTGATGAATGACTAGACGTATTAGTGACAGTTTAAGCTTATTTTTCTTTTTTGATGGGACAGACCTCTGAAGACAAAGCTACAGATAAAAGTGGATCTGACAGTTGTCTGTCGTGTAACAGAGCAGTTCTTCATATCTCTCTCCAGACCCAAGGTCCTCCTCACAAGCATTTCCACTTGTGGTGTTTCAGTCCCCCCAGTGCTCAGTGCCGCAGCTCGGACTGCCAGGGAAGCCTTCAGGAACACTGGGTTGTTCAGATACTGCTATGTGAGAGGTGGCAACAGACACAAGGACTTTATTTAGGGTGGATTTTGTCATAAAATTTAGATGTGCAGAAATTGCACAAAGGCTTTTTGTTCCAAGCATCTGGAAGTCTGTGTATCACAAACCAGCCCCCAGCAATAGCCTCAAAATCCTGGGCCTGTCCAAGTTCTGCCAACGCATACCTACCTCTAGTCTTACGTATTGAATAGTACCTGGAGGTTGGGAAGACCTGGATTTTGAACCTGCGTATGCTGACAGATAAAACAGATATTTTACCTACTTAGAGCCCCATGTCAGGAAAAGCATAGAGGTTAATTCTGAGCGCATGCTTAAGACTCATTGAAGTCAAACAGATATTTCAGTACAGATGTTGGAAATATGTGTATGGGTGTTGTTGAATAAGGGCCTTAAATGCATTAACAGTTTGCCACTTGGTGTTGCTAGCCAGTAACATGTTGCTTTTTGGCTCTGTTAAAAATAACAGTGAAATATTTTTTCTGTATTCTTTCTGCCGTAACTGAATGATACTGTGCTGTGATTCTGCCCAACATGCGAGCCAGGTCCCTTGGTGTACTTAAATCAGTGGGTCTAAGAGCAATTAGGATGAAAAAGAATATACGCTAGGATTTCTGAGAGATGGGAAATTTGAAAAAGAACACTTTGGGGAACTACAACTAGACTGAAAAACCAGTCGTTTTTTAGAGATTGTCTGTGGGAAGGTAAATCCAGGAAAATGTTTTGAAAGAATTAGAGCACCTTTAAAAATCTGAAACTGATTGTGAGGATCTGCTTTTTGAAGCTCTGGATTCAGGGACTCAGGGTCTCCATTTTCTGCTCGTCCAATGGTCTTGAATGAGGAACCTGGAAGCCAGCTTGGCATCTGGACATCTATTTCATTTATCTCTATTACTGCAACAAAAAGGAAAAAAAATCAATGCAGGAGTGAAAACAAGCTGAACCAAAGAGAATGAAAATCAAATCTCAGTGGCTACTCAACTTAATTGTTCCTTGCCCATTCTGGCCTCCTGCATCATACTTCTGTCCTAAAGTGAAGGCTGACCTTTTGCAGCTATTCATGGGCTTCTTTATAGGGTTGAGTACGAGGAATTTGATTCACCTTCACAGGCAGATTTAGCTGTCCTCCCACCCTTCTGCTTACTGTTGATGCCTTCCAGTATAGGTGGCTGAATGAGAGGTGGTTTTGATACTTGAGCCTGAATACGTGTACTTCATAGCCTATATTCAACTTTAAACTTCAATCCAAGTACGCTAGCAGAGAAGTGGCTGAAGTGTAGGTACTCATCCTGGGATCTGCTCTGGGGACAGCAACTTGGAGGAGTTTCATTAAGACGAGATAGTGCTAGGGAATCCACTGCGGAGACTAAAGTCAAACTAGCGCTGGGATCCATTGAACTGCCCTGTAAGTACCGACAACCTTGGTTACTGGCCAGAGACATGGATTTTTTTAAGCAAATTCCATCAGTTTCAAAAGAGAAAAATCTGATAAAATATGTTTAACTATTAATATAATTGGCAAAAGCTGGCAGTGGCACTGTGTAGTCATTCATGCCGTTGTAAAGAAGGTTGAAAAAGCTGTCCTGATTTTTACTGTATTTTACTCCCTTTTTACTCAGGAGTAGATAGCAAAATATTCAGTGCAAGGGTGATCTGAGTCCACTTGTACGATACACAAAAACTGTCTAAATAAAATAATTTTAGAAAGACAACATTAAAAAATCCCTTTCTGGAGCAACCTAGATGTTCCGTTGCAAGAGCCACTCTTAGGAGGTGAAGCCCATGATTTACACCATCGTCCCAGACAGATAATGAGGACTTCCAGTTGCTTGTGTAGGGCAGATCCACTCAGTTTGCCCACAGCACCCAGCTACAAGTACTTCACTTCTTCGATAGGTAAACAGCCAGAAGTGAAAAATAGAAAAGAGGTTGTCAAAATACAGCCGGGCACAAGCATCACAAAGTCACTGGATGGACTTGCTGACATTATTGCAAAAGGAATTTCCAAGAACCTCAAGCCTGATGTCATCAGCGCTGAAGGCCTGTGTGCCAGGAAAGAGGGAACACTGGGTGAGCGTTTCTTTAAGCAAAAATGTTGTTCACGCTCAGTGAATCAACTAAAGAGGAGGTGGAAAATGTTAAAAAGAGAAGAGAGGAAAAAGTGGTTTCTGTGTGTTTTGTCCTACAGGCAGAAGTGCAGGACGAATCAGCAGGTCTTCAGGTGAATTTTCTAGTTGCAGTAGATGAAGCATTTCATAGGCCACTTTGACGGATTGTTAACGTTAGTTGGGCTGAGTGTGATTAATTCGGCTGCTCTGCCGGTGACAGGGAGGAAAAGGTTCTGCTAAAAGCGAGCAGAGGTGACTGCTAGAATTCGTTAGAGGCACAGAGCAAAGCGCGGGTGCAGGGTTCGGAGCTGGGGAAGCACGAGGCAGAGTCGTGTCAGCTTCCCAGCTCTACTCTTCTGGATCAAAGGAAAGATGCTGCTGATTCCAAAGGAGAAGCTGGGGGTTTCCCTGATGCGAACTGGCATAGAAAGCAACTGATAGGGGGTTGTCCTTCCCCCCCTTCGGGCAGGTTAAAAAATAGATCCGGATGTGAGCAAATAGTACAAAGGGAAGGCAGAGCTTCTAAGCTACATATTTTTATGCAATTTTCAAATGTGTGAGCTGTCAGGTTTAGAAAATAATAATAATAGAGGGTCATTCCTTGGCCTGCTAACAGATGTGTCCAACATTTGGATCCTAGCACAAGGATTTTGCCTTAACCAAAATGAATGCATCTAATACATTGACAGTAAATCTCTCAGCACCGTTAAAATATAACACAACTAATAAATGAGAAAGAGAAGAGATCTGAGAAACTGCAAGTGTCTGCTTAAAATATATAGAGTTAATATCAGCAAATGGTGAGTGAAGTCAAAGCAATCTGAACATTCCTGCTTACCATTCCGCTCCGCAGAAACCAGACCCAAAGGCAGATTCGCATCATGTGTTAACACAGTGCACAGCAGTAAAGCTCCATTGATTTCCGTCTAGTTATTACTGATTTTCAGCCATTTAAGGGAGAAAAACAGATCTCTCTGCTTTGTGAGTCTGTGTGGCAAAGGCAGCAAAGCGCGATCTCCCTGCCTCTAGTCACTCCAGAGCTGGAGACAACATAACTTGTGATACTTTGCCACTGAACAGTTGCTACTAACCTGCGTGCAAGCTTAAAGGGAGGTCACCGAATGTTTTCAGACAGAAGCAAAGCGGGGAGATGCACGATTAGCTGTGAGGTGCTGGGAATAGCTGTGCAGAGGATAAAGCTCTAGAGGCACAGCAGAAATAGCGTTATTTGCATGATTTTAATAGCACAAAGGATGCACACCTCAAAGCACAGAAACAAAAATCCATTGTAGTAGTATTGACTAGCCGTTTTGTGAGGAAAGGTAGCTGCAAGTATTATTGGCAGTTTTTTTGGGTAGCTGAATTGCTTGAGAACTAAAATAATTATTCTATATTATTCTCAGTATATAATTCTATAATACCAACATCTCTAACTTGCTAGAAATTTTTTTATTCTGAAGATAGCAGTGGGACATAAACACATAGAACAATAACACTGTGCTTAAAATTAAGAAAAGTGTCTTTAAAATCACAGGGTTTTAAGCTGAACTCATTTTGCCTGCTCTTCCATGATCTTCCATTTCCCTCTGAAACTGGTGAGCCTCCTTCTGCTTCCGTTAATAAACGTTGGACTGGGCATAGAGCACAGGATTTTGGAAAGACAGTTAGTTTTTGTCAGGACTTGAGAGGGATCCATCATGTTTATACTTTCCCATCCCCAGGAACAACCAGATGTGTTTAATTCCCATTCCTTGCTGGGTTTAGCTGCAGCGACTGGCGAGATAACTTCCAACAGAGTAACCTTGAAGATAAGAGGGGGCAGACAGCTGGGGCAGCAACCTTTTGCACCCCTATGATTAATCCAATGTGGTTTTGGATCAGAGCTTTTGGTCATCAGAGGTTGGTTGTTCAGGATCTTTCTGTAATCCGGAATTACTGCTGCCCGCTCACCTGTGCTGTAGAAACTGCAGCCACAAGTAGAGGAATGGGTGGACCATAAACTACTGCAGCTAAACCGACAGAAAACTCAAAATTTTCTAGTTTTTGTTGTTGAGCGAAAACCCATAATGGTTATTGAAGCAAGGAGCTTAGGAATTTGCAAAACAGAATGAGATCATTATACTCCTAATTGAGCAAAGCAAATAAAAACATGCACAGCTCTACGCACTTGAATAGTCCTGGTCCTTCTGCCCAGAATGTAACGAAGGACACAAGACTGTGCTTAATGTTCAACATGTGAGAAGTTGACTGCTCAAGGTCTTGAGCATATGCTTAATTTTTTTACTGAGTTAGGGCCATATGAATGAAAATGACATTTGTAGTTAGCGTCTAGGCTAAATCAAGCCACATGCCTCAGGGTACAAAATAGCTGTCAGGTGGAGATGGTGGTATAGTGTTCTCGCTATGGAATACTCACCAGAGAATTACTTTTTACAGTTAAGTTCATAGCAGTTAATTTGGAAATCAGGCTATTAGGCTAATTTATTTAAGGACTTATTTATTATTATGAGGTTTCAAACTCCTTACGTAGCCTCAGTGACTGAAGAATTTGCCAAATAATGGGCAAGAAATAATTTCTTCAATTAATTTTTCTTATTTTTCCTGTTCCCAAATTATTTGAGCACAAATCACAGCTTTTACCAGTCTAATGATTACTTGAAATAGTTTGTGAATGTTTTTAGCAAATAGTTCTTGGTCTGCAAGTCTGTCAGATGACAGCAGCGAATGTTCCACTGTGCGGGTTGTGTAGACGAGCCAGTCAGTCAGAGCAGGAGTTAGCTTTCTCTGCCTTTGGTCACATATGACTTAAATTCATTTTCTAATGAGCAATTTCCTGAGTTGCCCTTAAATTTATAATGTGGGAAGGAAACGGAGATTTTACTCCCTTTGATAACACCAAAAATTTGTAGAATTTGTTTTAGTTATTTTGGCTCAAACTTTTATTATAACATGTCCTAACTTTTGATAAACACTTTTGCTGCTTCTTACGACCTTTGACTATGTCCTAGTAGTTAGACAGAGCCTAATTCTAGTTAAAATAAAAGTAGATGTCTTCTTACTAAATACAGTTATGTTTACCTGGCTAAGCCAATTTATTGCCATTTCCTTCATGACCACTATCAGCTGATAAACCACCAATATATGCTTGAAGCATGCTCAGGGAAGGCAAAAGCATCTTGGTAAGAATGACTTATTACCTCTGTTATGTTGAATTAACAGGCAAAAATGAAACAGAAAAAAATAAAATAAAATAGCTCCTTGAAGAAATGGGCTTACTACTGGCCTAAATGCTGGTGTAAATTGAAATTGTTATAACTTCCAACTGTCTATTTTAGACATGAGGAAAATGTAGATGTGGAGAGAATTGAGAAATGTTTACGCTGACATAATGACAATAAGACTTTTTAAAAAAAAAATTTAGATTGTATTTATAAGTACTATATGGAAGTGTGTTTCTATTTGTCCCTGTCTCTTACCTTTCTACATGGGCCCAAAGGCACAGAGATGTAGCTCACGGTCATTCATTCATGGTGCCAAAATTAACAATCGAGCATTTCCTTTCTCCCACTTACTTGTTCCCCATCCCGTGCATCACCCTGCTTTGAGCTAGTGTGCCTGTCTGTGTAGCCATGCAGTAACCTGACTTGAGGAACAGTTTTGCCTGAAAAAGCCATAAAAGAGAAAAGCTTGAGTTTAGTTTCCTTTTTGATGATCAGTTCCCCGATCCCAGTCACCTTGCAGTTATAAACAGCCATGGCACAAAGAAGAGGCAACGGACTATGTCTGTAGAAGTTGTTACTGTGAAACTACAGCCATAGCAAAAATGGCTATAAAAAGATAATAATTTTTTAAACTAAGTTAAAGCAGTTTTACTAGCTAGTTTGCTAGCTCTTCAGCTGGTGTAAATTAATGCAAACCCACGACTGCTCATATATTATACCACTGAGGTTTTGACTCAAAAACTGGTATGTGATGTAGATCTTCCGTGGTGAGATGCGAGTGCTGTCTCAGATTAGGACCATGGTGATTTCCCTTCCTAATAGGAGAAATACCCTATACCTAGCCATGCAGAACCATTCAAGCAGTCTTGAGAGCTACAGCATTAGCTGGAGAGAAGCTATGACTGGTTATGGTGGATATCGGTTTCCTCAGCCTTAGATATGCTTTATTTCAGTGAGGTATTTTGCAGACAGAAAAAAAAGATGGAATATTAAGGTTAGTCAGAAGTCTGTAAATACAGAAATTCCAAACTTTTACGAAACACAGTACAAGTTCTGCTTTCCTTATATATTATATAAGTATGTATAATATAATATATATATATAATATAACTACAGCTCTGACACTTGCCTCATGCAAATAAGAATCGGTCTTCTCCAGAAGCAAAGAGATTGCATCTGATTATTGGTTTACACTCGGAGGGACTAGAAGAGCAGAACTGTGGCATTATTCTGCCCCAAAGTTACCCTTATGGGGCTACCTATTTGTCTCTTGGGAAATGAAGACTCAATTCATTAAATGGCATTGGCTTTTGAAAAAAGCGATTGATAGCCTATTCTCTTGGTCAGGCAGCATTTCTGGCATGTCGGGGGAGGAAGCAGGATGGTGAGGAAGACAAAGGGACTGCGGACAGGAGGAGAGTCCCAGTCACTTTCCGCTTTGTATTGCAAATCTCTAAAACTGAAAGAACTCTGTTACTATCAGCGGGATGAGTAACTCTAGATTAACATCTTTATATCTAGGAATTAATTGTGGACCATGATCCACATGTAATATCCATTTCACAAATAGGGATGACTAGTTTGCTAATAAAAGACATCGTTCTGTTGAGGCCAACTTACAAGTTTGGGGAACTGGTTAGCAGCAACTGAGAGTCTTGTGCAGGGTTTTTGGTGAGTTGTGAGGGGGCCTTTTTTCTGCAGTTAGGAAAATAATAGAATTATTTCTTCAACATAAGTTATCTCTGAGACATAAACCAGTTGTTGCCTAAAATGCCCTTTTTCCATATCAACAGGATTCACTCTTTGTGCTTTGTTGTCTTCACAATCTAATGACCAGTACTGCATGTTTTATTACCCAGGCTATTTGGGCAGTGGCTTTAAATGCTTGCTTTGGTTTGATAACATAACATTTCATTAACATATCAGGATCGAATTGTTGTCTGTGTTTGTGGAAAAGTATCCAGCTCACCCCAGAGGTTTTGAGAATTTGGCCACTCCCCTTTAGTCATTATAGAAAGAGACCTGCCAAGATGAGAAATTACACCGGGAGGGTTGAATATTAGGATTAATTGTCTTGAACCAGTGCAGTGGAGCAGGTAGGCAAGTCAAATCGAGGTGGGGATAATGAGGGCCAATAGGCAGCCTTTATTGTCTTCTTTCATAAAGAAAAGTATTTAAAAGAAACTATTTCCCATCTTTCAGCACAACTAAAATTGGAATTTAAAGCTTCTGCATTTTCAGCAATGGGAAAATTACGGTGTTCAATAAAGAGAGGATTTCTTTTTAAACAGGAGAAACCTGGTTGAACAAAGATCATCTGTGGGCCATTAGCTATTTCTTTCTTCTAAGGTAGCTTAGCACCAGCTTTTCCCTGTAGCTGATAGGATTGGTCTAACCTTCTAGACCTTTGATATTGATCTTTAGCCTTCTCAATTGGACATTTTTACTGTGCTTAAACTGTACCTCCTGGTTGCTTCAAACACTTAATTGTGCTGAAAAGTAGTAATTCATTAAAGGTAATGGTAAAGTGGGCTAAAGACGGGAAGGTAATATAAACCATAACACAGCAATGACAATCAGTTAATAAAGACAAACACATTGGATCCTTCCAAAGACTGAAGATTTTTGTTTAAAAGTGTGAATTGGGATTATCAAGATGTAAGGCTCATATACTTACTATCCTTACTACCTTCTGTCATTGCTGAAGACTCACCAGACAGTGCTGCGGAGTTTCAGTATCTCTGAAATGGGTAAAGGTCCCAAACCTTTCCTTTTCTATAGCAGCTCCGCTGTGCCCCTGTTTCAAAAGATTCCCATCGCTATCGAAAACTTAGAGAGACCTTCAAACAGTCCTTTGTTTTGGCTTTAATCCTTTAACCAGCTGTTTGTTCAGTTGTCTCTCCAACACGGTTCCAGCAGACTGCTTTGTGTTTCCTTGTCGAGTTTATGTTTCATCACAGAAATATCACAGGCCTTTGAAATAGAAGACATCTATTCTTGGGAGCTACTGGTTCAAGGTAGCGAACAATCGGGTCTGATTAAGATTTCAGGAAATTTCCACCTTTCAGAGCCAAACTCTTCTGAGAGGTATTTCCAAGATCAGTGAAATCAAAGTATCAAAATTAAATTCTGTGGCCTTAGCACAGTATTTTTTCTCTCTTCAAGGAAATAAATTCTGTCAGTAATAGGATTTTAGCCTAAGGAACAACTTAGAGTCCAGATTTGGCCCACAGTCTGGATAAATATTCTTCCACTCTACAGAGTTACTAATATGGATGAGGATATCTATTTTGCCTGCAAAATTTTAATAAGTAAATTCCAAAATAGATTCTTCGCCAGTACCTTGGGTAGATTCCAGGGTGCCTTGCAAGGTGTTTTAACTCCTGTTTTCCATATACACAGGTACTTACAAAAGAAGTCTGATAAACTTTAGCAAACTCTTTATTTCCTGACCCTATCAACCAAAACCCTGGTGAATGCATTTGGCTTAGCATTATGGGTAACTTTCATGATCTAAATCTGCTATCCATGATGACAGAAAGCACTATTTTTTCCTTTTTTATAAAGATTTATAGATTCTATCCACAAAGCACCTTTGTATCACTGTACTCGAATTCTACCATCCAAAATGAAATTTTTATATACCATCTATCACAGTGAGCTGAGTGCAATGAATAGAAAAGGCAGCTCTCTATCTTACCAATAATGAAAGAGTACTTCACTTCCCAGAAGACATAAAGTGGGAGACTGCATACCTGTTTCTCCTGGAAACCACTCCAGGATTTCACAAAGGATGTATATCAACATATTCACCTTGCATCAACCAAATACCCTTCAGCTCTCCATCTGCTAATTTTCCTGATCAAGTTCCTTCTAATGCACCTGCATTTTGATGTTCAGAACAGATTTGTATACACTTGAGTGAAGGAAAAGTTGAAGCCACTTTGAAATTCTGGCCTATTGTTATTATTGTGTTTCACATATGTTTAAAGTGTTTTACTTCACAAAAAGAGTGAAGTACTACTTTCTGAATTCAGAACTTCTGTTAGCAAGGCCCTGTAAATCGTATTTCTTTTCCAAAGTTTGGCAATACTTCTGATTTCTGTCTTCTGCCCATTTAAATATAAGTACATTTCCCATGGCTCTATGTGGACCATAAAAACTTGTGCATAATACAATAGCTATCTTTATAAAAAGTAAATTAGAACTGACCATGAAAAAAAAATCTATAAACATGCAACTGTTTCCAACAGCAAGCATAATTACTAGCAACTGTAAGGTAGCGTAATGGTGTAAGTCAGAAATAATACTATCATCATTAAATACACATATGTTAACAAGATCACAAGGAATGAAAAAAAAAATTGCATTTCAGACATCCATTAATTTCTCAGCTTTGTCGTCTACAAAGGACCTGTACTGGTGATCTTATGTTAATACAGTGTGTACTGCTTGGAAGGCAATACAGGGGAATGCAAAATAGAGCACGAATTGCTTCAAAGATGGAATCAAGATTTTTGCTACATAAATTCACTGCAGAAATCCTCAATACATTGGGATATAATTTTGCTAAACCTTCAAAACAAATGCATGTTGTAAGTGAGGCAGCTTTACATCAGAGAAAGAGTGGCTTTGTTTTTCTAGGAATTACTGGGGAAAAATGAAAAAATAAGACAGCAGGTTACATATATTCTGTAGAGTATTGGATAATGCCGCTCATCCATGCTTTCCAGGGCAACTGAGTGTAGCGTGTACACAACTCCGTGCACATTACAGAACTCCAGAATATCAATGGCAAAGCATCTAAGCGGTGGTTCTTCCCTCTGGCGTCTCACAGATAAGACTATTGAATATTTCCTACTTACGAAAGGGTATTTTCATTAATCTCAGTGAGGTGTGGGTTATTTGCTTGTTAACATCCTTCACAGAATCACAGAATCACAGAATAGTAGGGGTTGGAAGGGACCTCTGTGGGTCATCTAGTCCAACCCCCCTGCCGAAGCAGGGTCACCTACAGTAGGCTGCACAGGATCTTGTCCAGGCGGGGCTTG
>Ga0065711_1027512_pt1 | contig 48549 bp, 26 predicted proteins | sample Hoacrofraction12_FD_59098 | JGI IMG/M metagenome (GOLD analysis project Ga0065711, IMG submission 59098) | Hoatzin crop microbial communities from Cojedes, Venezuela - Epithelial fraction 12 v2 (version 2) | ecosystem: Host-associated > Birds > Digestive system > Esophagus > Crop | place... | reverse complement strand
CCCCCCCCTTTAACCAACAGGTCAGCTGAACTCTGTTAATGCTGGGTAAGGCCATGATGATACTGAAAAATGGCTGACCCCTGTCTAAAATAACACTTTGCAGGTCATTACTACCGAGGAATTACTGTGGTGCTAGACACATGGCATGAAATCTTGAAATAATACTAGTAGAGACAACGGTGCAGGTTAAAGTATCTGTACTAGGCTAGGGATTAAGCAAGCAATACAAATGATGCAACTACATGGACAATACTGGACGTTTCTCAGTATTTTTAGGAAGTTTAAACTCCAGTTGCAAGTAGCAGGATAAAATGTTTCTGTGCACATACCTGTACTTTATTTACTGAGCAATTTCAAAACCAGGGTTTCCTGCTACTTGCACTCACATTTGCTTGTGATACAGATTTCAGTCGCCTGACAACTACCCTGAGAATGCTCTGGCCATCTCTCCAGGCTGTGTGTAACTGCTCATCTGTATTTTTATCTCCACCTGATGAACTTGTCTCAGGGTGCCATGGAGAATGGGAATGTTCTGTAGGAATTTTCACATGTAAGAAGGGATAGGAATGGAAAATATTTCCATTCGTGACAACCCGCAGGCACTCTGGCTCTCCTGGTGTTTTTAACACTTGGATTTTCATCCTTCTGTAGACAAGGGGGAAGAGCAAAAGGAGGAAGAGTTTGAATTCACCTTGACTTCTCTTTGGCTTCAACTGCCAAATATGAAAAGAATCATTATCAGAAAAGAAAAATCTGTTTGTGCCTCCACTGAGACTTGAGCAATGATCTGACTCCAGGGGCAAGGGCACTGTCAGGATGTATCACCACCCTGGAGGCATTAAAGTATCTCTGTGCAGCTGCTCAGCCAGAAAAGCTACACCGATTGCTGAAGTCCTTTCAATGCGCTGAGCCCAAGGCAATATTTTAGTAGGAAACAGCCTCTTTAAAAATTAAAAGCAGTTATTTTTGCATCATTTGACTTGGATTATTTTAAATGTGTTCCACTATAGGTCACCTGTGTTGCCAAAATCTAACGACTTTGCAACTGATTCTATTCAGATTAATTCCTTAAAAATACAGACAACTTCACTGCATAGTTCCTTACACAGATGCAGGACAGCCTGTAGTACACATTAGAAAAACATGAAATAGCAAGGGTTAGTTCTGTTCTAGTACAGACAGTTGGGATGAACCCGCACAGATATCCACAAGTTTCTCAACAACAACCAACAAAAAATGACTCCTTCCTTTCGTCAACGATTCTCATCCTGGCTGAAACGACACAAAATTAGCAAGAGGAACTTCTATTCATTTACTTAGTCTTGCTGTATTAAATTCCATCTACCTTTTGTGAACCAGCTGGAGAGATGACCTAAAAGCACAGTTACATTTAAGCCCAGGAGAAAGTTGCCATCTCTTGGTCGTGCTGTAGTGCAAGAGCTCACTGATGTTAAACCTGCTTGATTTTTTTCCATTGCACTGTGTTAGAGACAGCCAGCGCTAGCAAGGAGATCTAGGACTGAGATGTTATCAGACATGCTGCTCCAAACCAAGAAGGTGGACGGGAAGAGGGAAGGAGCAGAACCTCACTGGCGAAGGCAGAGTCGCTTCCATGCCTTTTCTGAAACAAGTCTGAACATCCTCTCAGCATAAAAGAGAAAGCAAAAAAGTGGTTCTTGCCCCTCTGTATCAGAAAATGCTGCACAGGCCCACAGTGAAGATTTTAAAATCACCTTAAAAGCAAAGTTTTTTTCCACTTTTTGTAATCTTACTGTGGCAAATGCTGAACTTCAAAACTGAAAAATGCTCAGCCAGCACCGGCGCATCACTTTCTGATACTTAATAAAAGCACCCTTACCGAGTCTTACAGGACTGACTCTCCTTTCTCACAATTCTCTAAAGCAGTCCTCCTTTTCTATCTCTTTTCTGCATACCTGGGTGCACATGACATTATGGATACAGCCTCACCAGAAGCACGTGACAACAGTAACACTTCCTTACCTTAACAACATCTGCTTTGCTAAGCTCCAGAATCACGTTTAATTTCTTTTTTCATCCAGCACAGGATGGTCAGTGATCATCCTATAACCTGCTGGATAATTTGCTGGGTGGTGGGGAAAGTGGTTAGGCTGGATAGACGCATCATTGAAAGATTCAGTAAGAACACTGTAAGATAAGACTTAATGGCTATATTCTGCTGAGAGAGCCAGAAAGTGTTATTACTATTGGAAAGAGAAAGGAATTAGTTGCAGTATTTAGGTATAAAACCTAACAGAAGTTTACCTCATGAAAAAAAGGAAAGAAAACAGACCTTAGAGATACTGCAGAAGAAAAAAGGGCAGGCATTGAACACCTGAGACATGGTGAAATATATGACTCTCATTTTGCCACAAATATGGTAAAGAAATATTTTCTCTTTTTTGAACGGGAAAACTTTGTCAGTGACAGCAGCAGACTATCTTGACAATCCTTATCTATTTTAATCAGGCTTCTTTTAGCACCTGCTGAAATCTCTCAGAGCTCAGGATTGGCTTAAACACATACGAAAAGGGCCCTGTGGCATGTATTCCTAGAAAACAATCTGTTCTCCTCACCTCATAGAGTGTAATGATGCCATTTGTCTCATTTGGAGGCTTCCACTGAACATAGATCTTCTCTTCAAAAGGTCCTCCCTGGATGGATTCCAAGGGAACAGGTCCAGGAACTATAGGGGAAAAAAAAAACAACCCAAAAAACTGTGTTAGAAGTACCACCAGCTCCAGTTGCAGACACTTCAGAAGACACCAAGAGGCCACCAGACAGGAAGTTCAGAGATGAATATAAAACAAAATTAAAGCAATACAATTAAAAAAAAAAAAAATCCCTCAAGGTATTAGCATTACCCAGGTACTATCAAGATGAACAGGCTACTCATCACCTTTGGTTCTAATAAGAATACCCTAATCTAACTGCTAAATGATAAATGAAATCAGAATCCATAAAAACATGAAGCTAATTTCAGTACTTCCTTCTTCCAGTACAGCATAGCTGTGGCAAGGAAATTAATTTGTCCTTCTCCGCTCAAACAACAGCAAAGCTCCAGCCACCTAAACAACCAGATTGCATCTCGGCATAAAGATGCTACCGGGCTGTATACCTTTATCAATATGAAAGATTGACCTCCTTAGTAAAGTAACAACGTAAGATTTATATTTCATTAAGGCTAAGAGGCCAGCTAAAAAAATCCACCTCCTGAAGCAAAATTTTAATGCTGTGGAAGATAACTAGCTAAATGCACTCCCAAGCCTGTCTGACAAAAGACTGTTGATTCTTCAGAAAGATCTGTCATCCTCTTACATCACCCGTATGATATACTGGACTGCTAGAGCCACCTTCAGATGAGAGGAACCCAGGACAGCAGCTCCTTACAACTCTGGCAGTGCAAGAACACTTCATTTGTAAGGCATTAGATAGGATGGAGGCTTGTAGTCTACTAGAGTCCTTGGTCTGAAATAGCTCAGATGGGATAACAACACTTTAAAGCTTTCCATCTGTAATTCCAGAGAACAGTTCTTTTGTACAAAAATGGAAGAGTTACCACCAAACGAATTTAGCTTCTGAGATGTATATAAAATGCTACGTCTAGAAGACCAGCACTAAGTAAAGCTACACTCTGGGAAGGACGACATGATACTTCTTTTTGGAACAACGATGTGAAGGCACAAGAAAAATCAGGATTACATTTGCCCATATGATAAAGAAAGCTGTGCTGTGGGTCCTGGGTAGTTCAGAAAACGACTTCTATAGAATTCAACCTGCTGCTGTTGAGTCACTGCTCAGGTTGACGTTCATGATTTCCAAGCACTTCAGGGAGCCCTGGCCTTTTCAAGAACATGGCTGTGAAATGGAAATTATTTGCACCTACAAATTTTACTTGCATAACACACGCACTGTCCAGAGAAGCCATTCATAAGTCTCATGGGACAGAGCATTATGTTGCTATTTACAACTTCAAAATATTCATCTTCCCCCCGAAAAACAAGCAAGTAAACCTGACATAACTTACCATCTTCCTCTGTCTGCACAACCAGCTCTTCACTTTCCATCTTGCCCTCAGGATTAGAGAGGGCTAACCTCAGCCTGATAGTCATGAAAGGCCGAAGACCTCGCAAGGTGTAGTGGGAAGAAGTTTGGATGAGTTCCTCTGCCTCGAATCTTTGCTGGTTAAACACATACTGGTAGTGGACTGTGAGATTATAGCTGTGGCAGCGGGTCACCGCGTAACCAAAGGGCTCCCACTGCAAGGTCAGCTGCCGGGAGCGAATATCAACAACTTCTACGTTTTGTGGTCCATGGACAGGATCTGTGAAGCAAGCAAAGAAAAAACAATAAATAACTTGACATTAAAAGAAGTCAGCCATCCATTAACATGCTTTCTTCCATATTGCCAGAGTATCTAAGCACTTCACAGTTATGAATGTTCTTGTCTTTGCAATGTACGAGGGATAGAGAAATTAATGTCAGCTGCACAAACGTATTCTGGCTCCCGCATCTTCTCTGAAAGTACCCTGTCACAGGGCCCTGAACAGTGGTCATCCTCCCGATTCCTGTGAAACCTCACTGAATTCGACAATGGCAGCATGATTCCCATCAGTGAAGTAGTTTGAAAGTCACACTTTCTTCACTCTTACTGAAAAAAGAAAGATGATGGTGTACCTGAAGTGCCCACACACTTCGCCAAGTCCTGCCTCAAGTGATGCAATTACATCGGAAATGGCTGACAGAGAAGGAACAAACTCAAGTCTCTCAGCTTTCACTTTAGCTACGCAGCCCCTAAGCTGCCAGCCCTAAACCCATCCTGCTCGGAAACTAAAGCGCAAGAGTGTAAGAACAAAGACGAAGAGCCTGACTGCAAGACTTCCAACACCGCAAGTGCCACCACCCTCTCCATTTTTTAGACTCTTGAATGTTTTGGTAATGGGGCATGCGAGCAGATCATGCCACTCCTTGAGTAAGTTTTCTGAGTCATCTCCACCTTGTGCCAATAAAACTTTTATTTCAGATCACATCAACGCTTTGGCCCCACCGAAATTTCGTTGCTCTTTATTATTCTTTTTGCAGTATCTGACTGAGGTACAGTTTGAATATTCATGTGTAGGAATCATTTTCACCTGCTGTTCCTTAATTTATTTTTAACAGCATAACTCAAATGCTCTGACTAGAGACTCTACCCTTTATATAAAATATAAATGCATGCACCGCCAGACATGCAGATATAAAGAATGACGGATGAGTAAAATCAGTGTTTGAAATATGTCAGATGGTAATAATACTACACATGTCCTAGTTTGTTTATTTGACATTTCTTCAACTTGTGCAGCTAGTTTGCTTTTTTGCTCAACATATATCTAAGCAAGGCAATTAGAAAACACATAATTTCACAGAGTTTCTTGATTTCTAGCACAATTTAGTGTTTCGCCCACTTCTCATGTTCTCTCACGATTTCAACCTGTGAAAGGAACTGAACATTTTCATGGAAACAGAAAGAGTCACACGGACTCCCAAATACTAGTTACACTTCTTTGAAAGATAATTAAAGTGGAAAAAAAGCCTTCTAGTAATTCTTGAAAGAAAAGCATGCACCAGCCATATTGACTTCAATCTACTAATGCATAAGCAGAACATATGCTTTAACAACCAGCATACTCCATATTACTTCTAAAAATACCCCTAGTGATCAGCAACGGGAAAACAGCTACTTCTGAAATGAACACTATTCTGAATCTTTACACACACACACACACGGAGACACTTTTGAAACATGAGAGATACTAAAGGACCGGGGGTCTAAAGCTAGCAACTGGTTTAGGTTTCCCCACAAGTCACGTCATGCCCTTAGCATCCAGAAAACCCCTCTTAAATGAGATTCTTCAGTACTGTGTGTGTCAAAAAAACTGTAATTTAGAAAGTTTCTATGCATAAATATACACATACATACTTAGCATTAAGTGACAATCATTTTTTTACTACATGCCCATGAAAAGAACGTTTGTGTAGATGAATTATATAGATAAATAAGGTGAAACAAAGCACGGTTCTGCACGATCTTTCAGCCTCTGAAACTGTAGAGGAAAGTACAAGCCTCATTCCAAGATGCCTCAGAAGGAAAGAAAATCAAAGGCAGATACAGATGCTTGTCCTGAACTCTCCACTAAACCAAGTAATCAACCCCAGAGCCCAACTCAAAACATGGCTGAAACATGGCAAAAACATTTCATGCCAAGACAACGATGCAGCTGAAGATGGCAATTAACCTCCATGTTAATGCTATACTGTTTTTATAAAATTACAGTTATTTTCTTCAAGTCAGTCATGTTATGGAATGAGTGGGTAATTAGAGGATGTTTGGTTTATTGATGTCAGATGTGCTGACTTTATCAGTGGGTGAAGAACAACTCTTGATTCAGCACCATCTCACCAAGTGCATGTCCAACACCAGGACTATGGCAGGTTACCTGCATTTCTTAGCTTGCTTTCTCATCTTGTTCACGTTTGCCCTTTCCTTTCTTACCCAAAACTGTAAGTCCTAGAAGCTGCTTTGTATTAACCAGTTTCTCATTCTGCTCAAAATTTTACTGTAAATACTCTAAGATACATCCTGAGGCCTGTCTCTGGTTTTTCAACACAATCTTTTCAACAGAGTAACCGGCCTATTGGGCAGAGATGACCGAGTTACAACGTGAGAAACTAACACACAGATTTCACACACAGCCCAGACCCCACTGCCCAGTCATAGAACATACCACATTCTCCAAGGCTGATAACCCTGAAATGGAAGATTCTTCAGTGAAAGAAATGAGCTCATGATGCCTGTAGTGAAAGCAGGCAGGGGATGCAGGCTTCAGAAATACGCAGAGCCCGAGGCGTCTCTGACAGCAGGGACAGAGACTTGGCATCTGATGGCCTTCCAGATTTTTGAGCAAAGAGCGAATAAACAAGTAAGTAAAAACTATTTAAACTAGGTTCAGAGAGTAAGAAACCAAACTGTGATTAAATCAACAAATAGAAGCTGGACATGGAAACCTTCATATTCTCTCTGGCTCCTTTTTCTCAGTTTCAATCTCCTTTTTCTGAAAACCAAGACTATGCAATTTTGAAAGTGTTTTCCTGCTGCCACACTGACTCCCTCTGAAGCGTAAGCCATTGAAACTCATTTTCAAAGATGAGATGTTATACTGTTCTTTTTAAAGGACAGTGGTCCTACTACTTTCTCCATTTAATTCCTCCCACATTTTAGCACTGTTAAGTATACCATCTCAAAAGGTCTGCAATACCTATCCCTGGGACTCTGCTAACATCATCCTTTTTTCATTATGTTATAATCACTTATTTCCCCCCCCTCAAAAACCAAGAAAATTAAAGATGTTTACAATTGATCTACAATCCTCTAGTAGCAGTGAGTATTTGAAACTGGACTAACTGCTCCATTTCTGTATTCTTGGAATTATAGCTTCCAAATAATGCCAGAAAAACCCCAAGATTATTAACCTTGTACTTGGCTAGCGTAAGCAAAGCTGCTAACGTGTATCTCAACTTCAGCTGTACAAAAATACCCACCAAAGCAAGACAGAAACAGACTGGCCCAATTTGAATACTTAAGAGATTATATATAAAAAGACATTAATGTAACATGCACAAACCAGCGGGCGAGGAGCCTTTCTGAAGTATCCGTGATGCACAAGCGGCCCAAACAAAACAACTTGCCCAGTAATCCTTCAGCGATGCTCCAAGCCCTTAGTCCAGGTAAACAGACATCTTTGACCCAGCAGTGACCTGCACCGTTCAGAGACTGCACTTCTTACTATCACAATTTCACCATTTTACAGAAAAGTTCACTTTTACGGTTGGCTTTGCTCTTTCCTTATTGAGTCTTCCAGATCTCATTTTGTTCACTGTGGTCTTCGTGCTCAAGGCGAGGTGTAGAAAGGCAAAGGTTGATTTAGATTATTCATAGCAATTGTCTCTGCTTTACACCCCTCCATCAAGAGAAGAACTGAGAGGAAAGCAAGCAATGGTGAGACAGCAAGGTTTGAACATGAAGCTCAAGTTGAGCAGTGAAGTTAAATGGAGACAGTCGGCTGTTGACCCCAGGTTAACGACCTGCTGCAGGAGCTGAATTGCAAAGGAATTGTTGCTGTCAGAAAAGACATGACACAGAGCAGAAGATGTTCATACATGTCTGAGGCCCCACTGCCCACGTCCCCTGACCCTACGGAGAGCAGGAGGCAGAGTTCATTAGCAGTGCAGGTGTCCACTAATTAAATTCTGTTTCCCAGCAGTAGGCTACAAAGGGAAGAAAACTGAGTTTGACAGGTAGAGCAGCTTTCTGTGAGTCCTGAAGGAGACGAGGAGAAGACGAGGTGCACTGGTAGTTGATAGGACCACCAAAACTTGTGTTCTCCCAACTACCAGCACGGTATGACCTCTCTCTGTAGCCCAGAAAATAATTAAATTCATTTTAATTTACAAAATATAAATTCACTTGTATCACAGAATGGGTGAGAACTTCATAGAACATTTCACTCTCACAATAAATCGAGACAGCAGCCACTTTTCATGCAACAACAACAAAACTCCCAGTGACGGTGAGCCGGCAGTTATGATGTTTCGTCTGTGTTTTTCAAAGACATTGTTCTTCCACCACAGACAGAAAACCAAACAGTAAAGTACCTCATCTGACAATGATTTTACTTCAAGGTTTAGATTGGAGCTGAAGCCTTCTTTACCTTGCATTTATTCCCTATTCTTCCTCTTCCTACTCAGATTCCAACAGGACGGAACAAATTTAGGGAATCCTACCTACTATCAAAAAGCGTAGCAAGGTAAACAGAACAAAAGCATTCAAGTGCTTTGCCTTAAATGCATAATTCAAGTGTGGGTGATGGTTCAGGGAAAACCAACCAACTCCACAGTACGTGCTGCTCATCTCTTCAACGTGCTTCTGAGAGATGATCTGTTCCATGAACACTGTCCATACCAACATCCTACACACGACACTGCAGAAAGACGGACAACCACGGCCAGCCCTGGAGTGCAGCCTGTCCTTCAGTGACAGAGCTCCTTTGCTGAGCGTCCCAACTCCCCCAGCTGCCACCCATCACACTTCAACATCTTCCGAGTCCGAATGTGCTATAAATGCCTTTTCAGACATGACAGATAAGAACACTGATTAAATCGAGTTCGCTAGTCTTTCAGTTCTTTAGAAATGTTTTGGCTTTGCCCGTCTCTGCAGAAAGAGCATCTCCTTAATGTTTAGATGTAATTTTTTTTTTTAAACCAGTTCAGATATCATCACTGGTCCAAAGACAGTACAGACAAAGCTGAAAGCAGGCTATTATACAGGAAGGCATGTTCTGAGAGAAGACTTGCAACAGTGAAAAGAGGAAAAAAGGAGCGAGACGGACACAATAAAATCACCACGGAACAGCCAACCTGTTTGTTGGGATACCTGCAATCAGCTACACCCCAAGCCCTGTACAAAGACACAGGTGGCATTATGGCTGATGAACTAAAACAGGCTATTTTAGGGCATTCTCTGAGCAATGAAGAAGGAGGAGCCCTGCCACACAGATGAATCTGTTATAAAAGAAAGATTAAATAAGTTAGACAGTGGAGTACGTGCTTGGATAAGCCACAGACTGAGTTCTCTCAACAGTTAACACAGTCATTTTACTTCAGCTCACAGCACATTTACTCCATTTTTTGATTGATCTGCTTTTGTTTCAGTGGCAAATTTTACTTTGAATTCTGCACTGAAAGAAAAATCAGATTCCAAAAACAACAAAAAAAAGAAAAAATATTTGATATATTACAGAACTGGTTAAACATCCTCTGATCTCATAGTTCAACCTTGTTAAACAAAACAAAGTGCACACAAAAAAAGAAAAATCAACGGAAATGCCTTTACACTGAGCCCAACTCTACCTGACAAGGACATTCCCATTTCTTACATAGCGTGCCTGTCACGCACGGACTGCAGGTCCCCGGTGCCGAAGGTGGCAGGAGAAGCAAAGGGGCCGCCTGGCCCAGCACCCCCAGCAAACCCCAGGGCGCAGCTGGCAGAGCCTCACCCGCACACAACTTCAGGATCATTAAGCACTACTTTTTAAAAACGCTTATTAGCATCTGCTAAATGGATGTTTTTTTCATTATAGTATGATATGGTAAAATGAAAGCTTTCTTCCTCTTACACCTAAAACTATTGTTCCCTAACAAATTTAAAAATAGTAATTTAAAACAACAATAAAGGGTAATTACTGGTTTTATTAAAAACCTCTATCATGAAGACACGTAGCCGTAGAATTGCATGGCTGGGAACAAAATGTACATTATTGAGCATTTTGATGATTAAATACAAAATCATAATTAAGTATGCTAATGAAAGTGAGATTACAAAGCAGGTAAACCACTTGGGTTCTTTTTTCCAAACAAAAGTAAAACATGTATTTTTTACAAATTTATTTTCTTATGTATAAACAAAATATTTATTTTAACTATTTGTTTTACTATCGTGCATGTGCATTCTGTTTAATTACCTCTTCCTCTGTGTACTTCTGCTGTTATCTTCAAAGGGAGTAAGGGGAAGAGACTGGAATAACATATCAGCCAGGTTCCTCACTGTCCTGGTTTCGGCTGGGACAGAGTTCGTTCTCCCCCCAGTAGCTGCTGTGTTTTGGACTTAGTACAAGAATCTTCATAATACACTGATGTTTTTAGTTGTTGCTAAGAAATGAAGGACTTTCTTCAGTTTCCCATGCTCGGCTGGCAAGCAGGTGGGCAGGAGCTGGGAGGGAGCACGGCCAGGCAGCCAGCCCAAGCCGGCCAGTGGCAATATTCCATTCTGCAGGCATCCTGCTCTGTTTACAAATGGGGGCTGGCCGGGGGGCAGGAACCTCTTTGAGAGAGTTCAACTTTTTTTTTTTCCCATTAGTTTGAACTTTTCCATGAGTTCAGGTTTTTGGGGTTTTTTTGGCCAGTTTTGCAAAATTCTCGAGTGTGGTGAAATCCATGAGCTCCAGGGAATCCACAGGTTCCGCGATCGCTGCTTGGGGGCTGGCTACGTAACTGGTCACCAGGTGGTGAGAAAAACTGTACTGCGTATAGCTTGTTTTGCATATTCCCTTTTACTATGAGTAGTAATATTTGCTTTGTTACCTTATTAAACTGTATTAACCCATGAGTTTCCCTTTTTGCCCATTCTCTTCCCCATCCCGTTGGGAGGAAGAGGAGGGGTGAGTGAGCGGCTGTCTGGTCCCAGTTGCTGACTGCCAGATTAAACCACAAGACTGACAAAACATAAGTTATCTCCATAAAAATATATAAGGTAATCAAAATAGTAGGTAAAAGAGAGGCTTCCTCACACAGTCACGGGTCTGTTGAATTATTCTGAGCAGCAAAGAGAAAAGCACTGCTCTAGGCTTTCCCTCCTTTGTAACTGTGGCTTCCTTTTATCTGTGTAATCTGCAAGATAAATTCTCTACGTTCTTTTGGACGGCTGTCTTTCAAAACCAAAAATTTTAAATAAAGTTTAAATTTCCAGTTTAACTTCTAGATCTAGCAGAAGGAGCTGTGAGCTGACAAAACATAGGCTTTGTGGGCTCCATTGACATACCCTAATTGCCCCAAACCACTTGAGGCTTGTCCGTTTTTCTCAAGATTCAAGGGCAGCAGCGACTCCCTTTTTCCCCAGCTATGGGCAGTCACAGCTGAGGGATCTCTGTATGATGGGGACTAACTGATTCCCTCTACCTGATGCCATCTAAAGGCAATTTCTCTCCACAGCATGCCATACCGGCCAAAGGCAAAAAAAAAAAACCAACTGAACAATGACATTTTCAACTGTTAAGAATGCTAAGACTGGATAACAAATTAGAGCAAAGTAGACTACGTTACAACCATAATAACAAGGTTAGACAAATGGAGAGTCCTTAGGAGCGGGTGGCTGGCAATTCAGTTAGTGCAAAAGACGACAGCGACTGTAACTCTGGGTCAACCACTTTCTTGTCCCAGTTATTCCCTTAACTACACCAAGAGACTTTCAAATTCCTGCAGCTGAGTACTGGTTGCAATATATTCCAGAAACACATTTTTAGAAAGGTCTAGACACAATTTATGACCAGCTGTTTAATTCTAATCTCATGCTCACGTCTTCCATCCACCAGGGTACTGAAGTCAGCAATGCAATGCCGTTAGTGTCATGGATGGTTAGCTGTTATGTGAATGTACATATTTGAACAAATGTTTACTTCCAAATGCTATAGATGCTCTTTGGGATGGTGGAGGACAGATAAAAAAAAGTTTGCTCTGAACAAAATCAATGCACTGCCTTTAGCCCAATAATTATCCTTTTCCTAGGATATGATTGCATTTTTGAGGAAAACAAAAATAAAGCAGAATAATTTTATGCCAGAGGAAAGCACAAGGAGAGCAGAGTGTAAGAGGCAGCACTAGCACTTCTTTAAGACCATTTATATCTGATTAGCATGCCACCTTGAAAATACCCTTAATGGATTTCAATACAAGCATTCTGTATGAGAAAATACAGATAAACCAGTTCTTCAGAAGCACTGGCAAGCTGATGCAGAGCGTAGCTTCAGACACAGCTCTTGGTGTAATCTGAACATACAGGCCATGGTGTCAGGATTACAGCAGCCGTGTTAATGCCCCCCAACACACATGTTTAGAAGTCTCATTGAAATCCAAGTCTTCCTTTTAGCCAAGCATACCTTTTTAAACTCAGCAGCCTTTATTTTTTGAAATGCAAGCGAATTAATTGCCTGCTCAGAAAATGACCCAATTCTAAATGACTCCAAATTGTTCCTGGTACCTCTAATCTCCCTGCTGCCACATGGCATCACCTTTACTACCACAGGTTTCTGTTACCAGCCATGCTTAGGGTTTGCTCACTGTTTCACGCCCTGCACTGCAGAAGGCACAAATCCGCAACAGCCAAGGCATTGCTCCAACGGGAATGCTAAGGGAGTTGCTGGAGTCTCCACTAGAATCACAGCAGAGCTGATTTTATCCAGGAAAATCCCCCAGGAGGAATTCAGATCGCTTGCTTCAGAAACTTTGGGGAACTTCTGCTTTTGTTGTTTAAAAAAAAAAAAAAAAAATACAAACAGAAAAAAGCCCCCTAAACCCAAACAAACCCCCAATAAGTAGGACTGCTCACCAAAGAATATCGAAATATTGCTGTTCTCTTTTGCTCACTACTGCCTTCTAACCGAAAGCTGTAACTTCCCATTCCCTAATCCCTATTTGCTGCGCGGGCCTGGACACAGCCTTTAAACCACTTCTTGGCTCATTTGCATAGCAAAGCAAGCGATTAGCAGCCACCTACAGTTTTACAAGAGTATTAGCACAACTTCGTTAACAGTCATGGAAGTCACTTACAAGGGACACCCCTGCATGAACCTGCACACAGGCCCACACGCGTGCGCACACCCTCCCTGCGCACAGGCAGTGCTGCCTGCGGAGCACCTACAGCTCCCTCCGCGTCTGCCGCGGGGAAACTCTGCAGGCTTCAGCAGGGAAAAAGATGAAGGACATAATGAAGACCAAGATCCATGCAAAGCATGTGGTGTTCAGTTTTTAAGATTCCCTACAAAATCCTATACCCCTACATTTATCCTGGAAGTAAAAAACCGAGCCCTGGTTTTCACGACCACAGGAAGGTCAACCCTAATGGACCTGAAGGTCTAGGCATAGCTCTGGATGGTCTGTATGACAGCAACAGCCATGTCCTCATTCACAGGCACACGGAAATGTAGAGTCAGACTTACAGCTCTGCTTGCTTACTTCATCTCTCACAGGTAGGAGTGAGGAACCGGTCTTTCACTAGGTAGGAAATTAGATTCACCATGACCAAAGAGGGGTGCGTTACCACAGCCAACAACACCAACCCAAACCCGAGCCAGGCGTGGAAGATCTCGGGCTGACTGACTGCTGGCACACAGACTGCAGCTGAAGTGAAGCTGGATTGCCAAGGGACACATCTCCTTCTGGGGTGCCGTGCTCTCATCTTTGGGTTCCGAAACAGACACAGTAAAACAAGGTTGATAGCGCTACTTAGAATTACTGTGCTAATGAGCAAGTTAGTTAGTCATGCCCTAAAAGTCAGAGAAAGCTCATTTGTCCACATCAAGATCTTTATACTTCTAGAATGTTTATTTTCCTGTGTGAATTAAGTCTCTTGCACTGGCCATTTCTTACTACATACAAAAAAAAAAAAAAAAACACTGAAGTGGAAAAAAAGCAGTGTGTTTTGTTTGCAGCAACTACGGCTTGATTCTTTGCTCCCATGGCTTTAACAACAAGGCTAGAAGGAAGCCGATGAACATTCATGTGTGAAAAAAAGCCTATGTTTTTAACAGAATTAGGCAGCTGAGCTCATTTCCACCCCATTAAGGTCAGTCTATGAGACAGTGCTGCCAATGAAAGAGCAAGAGATTAGTTTTCCCCTCACTAGCTTAAGCAATGCTGTGGGCGCCAAATACAGATCACAACACTTTTCAGGGATATTGCAAAGCTCGTGCAGGGAACTGATCCAGATCCTGCCTTTCAATTTCTCAGGAAAGCCATTTCCACACAAATGCACCACTGTGCCCTGAAAGAGTTTATTTTGAAATGGAAAGAGGAGAAAGGATGTAGATGATTATTGGAAATCCATTTGCTGAAAGTGTGTTAAGGAAAGCTAAGAGTTTCTAAGAAAAGGTCTGTTAATATGTCACCGAAACATTCCAATAACCACTGCCACAGCTTGGCACCACAGGTCTGCAAGTTATAACAGCATTTATAGAGACACGTACTTTTTGTTCCTTTAATATACCACTGAATTTATATGAAATATACTGTGTTCCTTATTTCATTTTGCTCTAATAGTCCTACCTAGAACAAGTGCTGAAAAAGTCGTTTTGATGGTTGGTTGTCCTCCAGCTGTTAATGATTTCCTTCTGTTCAGAGCAGAGGGCAAGAAAGAAGTCCAGAGAAAAAACAGTTACTGCTTTGCTATTAAAATAACAATATTCCTACCGGAGATGTATTAGCATTTGCTCCCTAGTTGGTTACAATTTATCTCAAGAAGCAGAAGATTAGAAACATCAGCGATCTCCAACTGGCATCCACTCAACTCTACTCTCTCAAGATTCACAGATATAACCACTTTCTCATCCCTCTTCGTCTTCAGAAAACCTCCTATGAAACTTAAAATCCAAGAGCATTACAGCTACAAAGTGAAGGAACCAAGTGTCAGGTCCAGTTCGAATTAAGGTTGCACGTACAATGTGAATTTTGTATTATTTGTGCCTACACACTATGCCCAAGGACTTCTAGTGAACTGTAAGTGTCTCTGGTCTCAGGGGACCCAAGCAGAGCCCACCTAACCCCTCCAGCATCTTGGTGTCACACTGTAGCCCAAGCCTCCCTTTAAGGGTGAAGGGGTACACACAAAACCACCCACCAGACCTGACCATCACAGTACCCAAGCATCGTTGTGCCACTTGCCCATGGACTACTATATATTGAGATAGTATTTTTGCCCACAGGAGCACTGCCTCCCCCAACTACACAAATCATCTTTAGCTCTATGTAAAATAGATGCAAATGTCAACACAGCCTGTCAGTTCAGTGAACTAACTCATGGTCTGACTAGCAGACAGCAGAAGATTGCAGGCATTTACGTCTTCAGCTGTGCCAGCACGTAGCAAAAGAATCACAAGACTTCACTTTGGTTGTGGTTGAAAACACTTTCTTCCAGCCACCTCTTCTGCTCCTTCACTCTTCCTTGTTCCGTACCCCTCATTATCACTGTTTGTTCTGCCTACCTTCAGTCCAGTCTGTTCTCCACTCCAGCATTCATTCCATACTCCAGGCCCTCAACTACCTCTGCTCCTAAGACTTCTTATCCCAGTCTGAGTCACCAGTCCCTCCCAGTTGTAGTGGTTTAACTTGACAGCCAACAACTAAGCACCAGACAGCTGCTCGCTCACCCCTTGCCTTCCCCCCAGCAACATGGGGAGGAGAGACAGACAAAAGGTAAAACTCATGGGTTGAGATGAGGACAATTTAATAACACAACAAGGACATCTATGGTATGGAATGTTTCCATTGCCCAGCTTGGGCTGGCTGCCTGGCAGTGCTTCTTCCCAGCTCCTGCACATCTGTCATGAGCTGAACATGCAAAGCTGAATAAAGTCCTTCATTTCTTAGCAACAATTAAAAACATCACTGTTATCAACATTCTTCTTTGACTAAATCCAAAATGCAGCAGCTACTGGGAGGAAAATTAACTCCATCCCAGCCAAAACCAGGACGTTATCCACCCCTTATTCTATACAATCTGCGTCATGCTCAGGTCCCACACTTTCCAATAAATTACTACTGCCTTTCCCATCCTTCCACTGTCCCTCGGGGACTGCAGGTCCTCCAACAGGCTGGGTTCCTGATCCCTTTCAGCCAGTAGGTCTCATTCTCAGACTTTGCTCATACGTTCCTCCTTCATCCTTAAAAGATATCCCAGCTCTCTCTCTCCTGCTCCTCATGCCCAGCTGCCCTACACAATCTTCTTTCCCACCTTCTTCTCCCAATTCCTCTCTAAACCCACCTCCCCTTTTCCCTTCTGCCATCACATCTTGTTGGCTCTAAGTTCAAGCCCAGCAGCGCTCTCCTCCAGACTAAGCACAGCAGGGAAACCATTTTCTCTAGAGGATTAAGGATCCTTTCACTTCTAATATTGAATTTAACCTTGGACAAAACAAGAGCAACTTAGAGGTACTGCAGTCCTTGGAAAATTTAGCTATTACCATCTGTGAACTTTCTACTGTGTACACACGGACTACAATTTTTCCACTTCATCTAATTCAATCACACAGACGGATTGTGGCGGGTTTTCATGTTGACAGGAGGAAAAAAAAAAAAACAAAAACACACCACCAAAAAACCCCACCACCCCAAAAAACCCACCACACACCAGAGGGAAAGGTTAGTCTTAGAGATACATCAGTTGCTTATTCCAGAAGACATAGGCTTAAGCTTAAAAATTTAATAAGGATGAGTAAAATCTATGTTCCCTGTATCTCCCTCACAGAATCACAGAATGGCAGGGGTTGGAAGGGACCTCTGTGGGTCATCACAGAATCACAGAATGTTAGGGATTGGAAGGGACCTCTGTGGGTCACCCAGTCCAACCCCCTGCCAAAGAAGTGTCACCCAGAGCAGGCTGCACAGGACTGCATCCAGGTGGGTCTTGAATATCTCCAGAGAAGGAGACTCCACAACCTCCCTGGACAGCCTGTTCCAGGGCTCCGTCACCCTCAGAGGGAAGAAGTTCTTTCTCATGTTCAGCTGGAACTTCCTCTGCTTCAGTCTGTGCCCGTTGTCCCTTGTCCTGTTGCTGGGCACCACTGAAAAGAATTTGGCACCATCCTCCTGACACCCACCCTTCAGATAGTTATAAGCTTCCTGGAAATGGCTGAAGATTTCCAAAGCATTCATCACACTGGGGGTTCGCTTACTGTTAAGTTTTTCAGCCAAAATTACAAAGTTTGACAGGCCTAAAGAGATGGTCCTTACATAGGACCATAGAAAGTTTCAGGCAACAGATCATGCCACCTGCTCCACCTCCAACCCTTCCTGGCATCTTCTCTTTCCATCAGTCTGGGTTATGGAATGCAGTTTAATCCACATGCTGAGGCAAACCTCCTGCACAGTCAAACCAAAGTGGTATACAAGAGAGTAACATATAACTTGATTTCATACTCAGACCTTCAGAATCTGGAACATGGATTCCCTTTCTCTATGTGTCTATCACAGCATCCCACACGAAGGTGAAGGGTGGCTATCAAAACATTTATTAAATAATGCATATCAAATTATTAAAAAATAAATAATAATAGATAAAAAATATAAGATTGAAGATCACTGTAAAACACTGCAGAGAAAAGGAACACAAAGGGCCCAAAATCCCTCCACACATCACAGTTAAGATACGAAAATTCTCAACAGAGGAAGCTTGCCTAATTACTGCCTACATTGTCACTAGGTCTAATGGAAGCACTAGCCTTTTGCTTTCATTATACTTCCCAAAAGAACACAAAAATAAAAAGATAGTAACTGGCTGTCAGCACCCAATTAAGATTTAGGATGTCAATCAAAGGAGGTAAAAAGCTGTTCTTGTTTTGTGATATTCAGAGAGTAATATCTGCCGCCTTTGTTGCCTATCTTCTCCAGGCGAGACATCGCTATCTGTAGTAAAGAGCACAAGATCACCTATTGCAAACCTAACATCTTGGGGAAGTATTAGGTACCAGTATACTCATCAAACTAATGTCTCCTGTGAGAGCAGTTTATTGATTTGTATATTTGACTCTCTTTGGGATTATTGTTCAATTACTTTTATCCTCTGAGATGAAAGCAACTGAATGTAACATCAAAAGCAGATAAAAAAGTCGCATGTTTCAATTTTTCTTTCAAATCTGCATAATATCCATTACAGATCCAATTTTCAAGAGAGCCCTCTGAGAGCTACAGTGGAGGGTAACTCCATCAGACGTACGGCTCTCATCTACATTTCCTCCAATTATGCTGGCTGAAGCTAGCACATTTCCTATAAAGCACACTCTTTGTCCTTGAGGAAGTGGCAGTCTGTAGAAAGCTATGTGACTGCATGTCCTTTTATCAGTTGAGCTGCTTCCTAATTGTTGATATGATTAGTAATTTATCACCACTTATAAATACAAATGCAGCATGTAATTTCCACTACTAACCTGCAGTACCATTGAAGAGCTTAAAACATGGCGGTGGTCAAGAGACCATGAAAATGTCATTTTGCTGGTTTGCATTCATTCTTCACTAAAAGCTTTTCATGCTCTGCTTGCAAGGAAAACAAAAAAATAGGTATTTTTAATTGCCAACCCTCTGCTTTCACTGTGGGACATGGACTCACATCATTTTCTTTCTGCTGCACACATTGCAACCAATGCAGGATCTGGAACAAGGATCTCGCTGTCTTGTTTGAGAGGCATCTGCACCCAGAAGCTGAGCAGTGCTCCTTTCCATTTCCACAAAATGAGCTTTGCTGCGCAGTCAGACAACACTGCCTTCAGTTCCTCCAACCTGAAAACCCGCATGCTCCAAACTTCAAACTCCAGGAGGATGATTTTACAATGAACAGCACACTCGGAGAATCGCTCTTGTGTTTTATGGGGCAGGGACATTACAGCCATGGTTCAACTTGCAAACGGTACCCTCAGTGACCAGAAGCCTCAATTTTCAAACCCACCGAAGAGACGCCCTTAGCGGCAGCCACACAGCCATGCGCAGCAGGAACGCGAGCTTCGTCAGAGGCACACATGCAGTGATACCTGGAAGTTACAGAAATACGGGCACTTCCCAGTTTGCATTTTTGACCAACACCTGTTTCCTCAGCTCTGAGAGGAACTATCCATGTTCTCCCACAAACAACTCAGTAAGGCAACCGAGCTGCTGGCTGTGCTCCCTCGGGGTGGCCCATAGACCTGCCTACCCAGACATGAGCGACACTGCTCCTTGAATCCACCGCAGCATCGGGGTAGCCACAGGCTGGACCAGAAAGCCACTGGGAGACCAGGCAGCAACGGAGCACTGGAGTTCCAGACCACTGCAGCTGGATTTTGTCCCTGCATTTGAGTTATTCATCTGCTCTGGAGCTATTTTTGTCTTCTGATTTTTACAGCAGTCTGTTGCAGGTCTATGCAAAGCTGTTTCAGACAAGGCCAGCCTGTAAAGCACGTTGGTTTTCTTTTAGTGATGCAATCACAAGGGGAATGTAATCATGAATATTACCGAACTTTAAAATATTGTTTCTAGGGGCAATAGATTTTAACCGAAGAGATATTAGTGCTCCACCTCTACATTAAAAAAAAAAAAATCACTTTAAAACTTACAGCAACACATTTAAAGTCCATTAGTATGCGTTTTCAAATGTCATGCCTTGAATGTGACAGTCAAATTCCTGAATCAATCAGCCAAATGGAATTCTTTTACTCAGAAATTATGTGAAGCAAAAGTAGCAGAAAACAGTAAAACGCAGAATAACTTTATGTTATAACTTAAGCAACGAAATAGGCTTTTTGGTGAAATGAGAAGCAACACGCTACGTGTGTCTGCTTCACGGAATGATGAACTGCAGAACATTTGGGTTTATTTTTTTCTGTAGTAGAACAAGGTTTGGGATGTTAATTTGTGATCTGCCCTACAAACAGTGCCTGGGATGTTCTCAGACCTGCACATGCAGCACTGGGTACCCGACCACTAGCTCCTTAGCTGGGTACACACCAGATACAGGGGGCAAATATGGCATGCGCCTACTGCATTTTTGACGTTGTGCTCTTTCTCAGCTAAGTTTTCAAATATATGCATGAATCCATACACAAAATAGGCAAAGCCTAGTCTCTTCAGTTTGGAATTCTGCTTTGAAGTACCCTTGTCTGCCAGTTTGACTCACACATGTGGCCTGGCAGATTCTGTCCAAAGTGCTAAAGAACAGAGCCTACGAATCCCTTCCATCCTGGGTAACATCCCATTATCCCAACAAAGCATATTTAACATACTCCCCAGATGACTCTCCTTCATCCAAATAGTTTGCAAGCCCTGAGGTACGGCACTGACGGCATTCAGACAGAAAAGTGAATGAAAGCAGCAAGCTATGACCAATAATTTGCCATGAATCACTGTGCCCTTCCTCTCCAGTACAGCATTTCTGTTAATGTCTTCTGCTTGTTTTACCCTCCAGCAATTCTAGTCAGGAAAGATTTTTTTCCTGTAGCCAGAAAGCAGCGGTAGTACCTTCTACATAAAAGACAGACAGTATGTCAGATCAAGTGGGATCAAGAGTCATACACTTCGTATCTTTCCCCAATATTTTCACAATTTTAGCTGGTCTGATAGGCAACTAACCCAGATCAACCACTGCTGGTGAAGCATCTTGTCTAAAAACAAAGATGATTAAATAATCTAGTCATCTGATCCTGGGGGAGGATGGCTGACAGATGGGGAAAGAGCCATCTACCTTTATTTTCATGGTTCCACTGAGAAATGAAGGGCCAGTAGTAATCAATAAAACATAAAAAAAATACACTTTTCTATTTCCAAATGGCAGGAGACATAGCCTTCTGATTTCAGTGTAGCTAAAAAAACTCTCTATTTAGTTTTTAAAGTAGACCTCAGTAATTGCATGAATAAAAGATTTTACATCACAAATGGTAGCAATATAAGACAATGAGACTTGATAGTGTCAAAGATGGTTTCCAGTTACATGAACTGCACTGAAAATGTTAAAAAAGAAAAAAAAAAAAATTGAAAACCACCTTGAAGTAAGTCACAATTCATTGTAGACCCATCAGACACAGCTCAGGCCTTCTGTGTGAACTCAGTTCCAATAAACGTTTTCCGACTTTTTGTTCCATACTAGAATGCTGTATTTTTCATGTTTGCAGTGATCTGTGATACTACTGGGTGAAAGCCACTGCAAAATTCAAAAGTAAAACATGGAGGCTCCCATCTCCATATATACCAAGGAGGAAACCATCAGACCCAAGACACTCATTTGAAATGGGAACAAAAATGTATACCTCCTGCTCAGATGCTGACCTTTGCCATTCTACTGACACAGAAGAGGCTCTAGCTGAGTTTCTATAAATAACTGTGCCAGGCATCAACTATCAAGGAGGAAAAATAAAAAAAGGGCTACTTTCTCACAGAGGAACCAGGATGTGATTATCAATTTAAGCAAATGTGTATTAAGATGAAGATGGAAATTTTTTGCATCTGGACTCAAGTTCAAAACCAAAACATCATGTACATAAATAAAAAAAAAAGAAAATCACTGTACCATCATTTCAGTTTTGCTGGACATTATCTTTCTGAACATTTCTTTCTCTCACATCACACTTTGCACCAACGACTACCCTGCCTGGGTGCAGTCAAGGTGATCCCAGCAGCCTGTATTTAGTAGGAAGCCAACTAGTCATGTAGGGGTTAACGAAGGAGACTACAAAATCCTGAGAACAGTTGCTAAGCTATAGATTACCCATACAGTACTAATCTCTTTATACACTTCCATAGCAACTGCTACAGAAGAACACCAAAAGAAAACTTAAAAGTTATTATACAGACACTAGCATAAGGAGATTTCTCGACCAACCCGTAGCAGTTCAAATTTGTAACTTCAGTGTTTGTCAAGCGTATTACAGCAACAAGGCTTGTAGTTGATTGGAATAAATTCATCAGAGTCAGTCTGAATAACGTTTCCACTTGCAGGCTGTCTCATTAGAGGCCACGCACCCAGTTACGGCTCCCAGGGTGTCAGCTCGAGAACAGAATGCAAAGCAATAACCTTTTCACAGTGCAGGATCTATCACCTAGCTAAATTCCTTAAAGCGATCCACGTTAGGGGCTATGGGCCTCAACTTCATAAAACCAGGAACTTCCCAGTGCCAAAAGATAAACCTGCAACCCCGCAAACAGGAGAGGTCATTGTGCCAGACGAGATACAAGAAATACTGCTGTTCTGTGTGAAATCCTCTTTTACATGCCCCTACACAGAACATTGCAAGTAATGTTATTGCTTAATCCATTTGTATCTAAAATGGGGCGAAAAGGGAGCCCTAACACTGCAATAGTCTTTGGTGATCATTCGGAGAAACTACACAGCAAGGAGTTTCCCCACACCACGTACCGCACGGTGAAAGCGCACACACACATCTGATAGGAAGGAACCTTTTGTAAGAAGCTTTCTGTTCCTTCCTAGAGGAGGGAGATTTTAATCTCCAGGAATCAGGGTGCGAAGCAACATGCCTGTCTCCTCTCAGGTATGCTTACCTGCTTATCCATACCAACCTAGCTTTAAAATGCACGGACTGCGCATCCTTAGCAGCGCAGCCACGGAAGCTCCACATGCACTGCAAACACCACTGAACAAACTCCTTAAATATGGGGCTGATTTCTCCTGTTGAATCCCACTATCTTCTGGAATATGCTTCCAAGCAGTAGTTCATAACGAACTTGAACACATCTCCACAAACAGCTGCCAACAGTATCAAAAACAACAACAAGAAAAAAACGCACAGTACACACTAACTGTACAGTCCATCAGCCAGAAAATAAAAGATGCATGAAGAAAGAACCACCCGAAATTTTCAGCTACAGGGTTAATATTCCTGTGAAGCTAATCCTCCTATCCAAGATGTGACAAATCCAACCGCCTAGGAGCTGGCTTTCAGACGCGAAATAAAGCTGCGTTCAGCTGCAGTGGACAGCACGTGTCTGCTGCTTCCGTTATAAGCAGAAATTAATACCCAGGTAGAAATAACCATAAATCAGTCTTACTCAGCTCATCAGCTGAAATACCAGCCTTTACATAAGGACACATTTTTGGCATTTCCAGTCTTCCACTTCACTGTGATAAAAAGCTAGCGTTGTCACTTCATCCCGGCTTGCTCATCGGGAAGGGTGGGAAGGCGAGAAGCGGAGCTCGTGCCCGGCTGCTGCGAGGCTGGACCGCCGGTGCACGGGGAGGCTGCGCTTCTCCCAGCGTGGGGGCACTGGTCGCCATCTTTGAAGCTGGGAAGGAGAAGGAACCACATATCCTGAGTGAAATCTGAAAAAGCGGCAGGCTTCTGAGATGCCAGTTCCAAAACTAAATACCATCAATAACGAGTAACTCGACCGCGAAGCAGATCAAAGCATTGCTCAGCAGTTGAGGTCTCGTTCAAGAATGGTATGGATTTTCTGATGCCAGTAATCATTATATACACATAAAGATCCACAGAATTCAGACAGAAAACTACTTCAATATGTTAATATGACAAAGAGTTTTCCTGGGAAGATAACTGCTGCACTTGGGACCAGATTATAACTCTACTCTGCAAAAGGCAGGCCTGTGTATCTTTGCTTACAATACACCCAGTCTGTTGCACAAAGAACTCAAAAACTTGATGTCTGTGCTTTGAACAGAGGCATGTAAGACCTAATATATCTGATAAAAAAATCTGTAACTGTCTTTTTTCTCTCATTTTGTGCCTAATGCTTTAAAAGGAATAAAAAAGAACACACCAATTTAGTTGTACAGAATCTTACATAAAGAGATAGAGATGGCGGCTGCATGCTCAGAAGCTGATGCTCTGAAGAACAAATTTCATTCCTGGAATAGGGAGTAAGGTAAAAATTCTATTCCTGGTTTTTTTCCCCTAGAACTTTTAAATAGAGTACTGGTAAAAACTAAAATATCTTAAGTCTGCTGTCTATCAGTAGCCCTAAGTGAGCATGACATGCAAAAAGGGAACGTTTAAGTGGCCTCAGATTTCAATTTCTACCTATATCCACTAGGAAAAAACATTCCTCCAGCTGAGCAGGAATAAAGGCTTGGCCCTTTGACACAATAAATATTGTAATCACTGCATTAGAGACAGCCATTCTGCTTCATGCTTGGAAGCTTCCAACCTACCCTGACACCAAGACTGCCGGTGCTTGCTGGTATTTCTGTTCCATCTAGAATTCTTGTAAAAGGTCAGACAGTTTGGGAAAATGCTGCTGCTGAATCAGAAGCAGCAGGAATATACCCAGGGGTCATCTGCGGGGATCTGCTCCCCTTCCAGGCCCTGAACCACATCAGAGCTGAGGACTGCCTCAGCTACTGGAGTAACTCCAATTTTAACAGTAAAGGCTCTGGGGTCAGCACATGAATGTTAGTAAAATAAGCTACAGCAGGAATGAAGTGGCCCCTAGAAAGGAGCCACTACTGAGAAAGAACTTCTGCCGCAAAAAAGTTGTGTTCGACAACATGAAATGACAGAACCAGTCCGGCCCGTGTACTGGATTTGTCACTTGAATATCAACGCTCACAGAGATCCATCTATAGCTACCAGAGGCAGCGGGGAAAAAAAAAATCTCATTCGCTAGTGATAGTCTGCTTTTATCTCTACAGTTTCTTTTCCTAGTCCAAAACTGCAGCAGTAATCAAATGGGAATAAAAGGAGTCTTCTCTGCTGAGCATGTCACGCTGATGAAAGGCAGCTGAAGCCCACCGTGTAGACAAGACCCATAAACATTAGCAGACGCCGGTATTTGGAGCTTCTCTCTGTTGTGTATCAGTCCTCAAAGGGGTACTTTTAGGAACTAAATTCTGCATAGGAAGTGAAGGTGCTGCTTAACTTCTGCCCAGGGCCTCAGTGGATGGCAGCTGTGACCCAGGAGCTGCACCCAGGTTCTTGCCTCCTCCCTCGGTCCATGCTCGACCTGTGCGGCAGCTACACCTGCACCGCACTGACCCAACCCAACCCTTTCTTGCCGGCTTGAGTCTCCAGCTTGACCTCAGACCTGCCTCATTGTTGGGGACTTGGTGGCAGCCTGGGCTGTCTCGAGACCACGATTCCCACCACCCACGCCTGGCTCCTCGTGCCCAGGCGCTGGGGACTGTCCCTTCAGCAGCGAGGGCACTGCCGCTGCCCGTGGCTCCCAGCCCATCGGCCCAGCCGGAGCAGCCTCCTCCTGCTACGCCCTGGAAACTTCGCTATTTGCCATGGAATGCTGAGGTGAAGACTAACCATATGAGCAGACTTTTCATTTAGCATTTCTATATTGCTTTTTGTTGCCTTTCAATTTTTAGCAAGCTTTCATTTAGTTTATCATTTTTAATAGGAAGCTCTGAACTTTGTATTCAGATGTTATTTTGTCCATAGAAAGAAAAGCTTTTCTCAGCTGATAATGACAGACATTGGTGTGTTTACACTGACCTAGTTAAAATTTCACATGGTTATAACAGAATGGGAAGCTTTTAAAAAGGCACTTTTTCCAAGTGTTATTCAAAAAGTATAACGGTCCCATTTGTCAAAAATGCAAGCTTGCCCTTTAGCACAGACCTGGTAGATAAAATCATCTTCAGACAAACTTCTCCTTTCAAAACCTGCTCTCGTCAAGTTTTCAACTGCTGACACTGAAGATACACTTCACCCCCAGTTCAGAGAGCAACCAGTTGGGTTTAGCCTGCTCGAGAACAAACAAAGCTTGCTGGTCTCCAGCAGCCCCCACTGACTGCTCTTCGGATCTGAGTGTGCCCTTAAGGTGTCTTCAGTCTTTACAGATTTTCATATAAAAGGAACAACAAGGCAGAGCAGGGCAGGAAAGCCTGAGGAAGGAGATGCCAGTGTGTGAGCTGGAGCAGAGGACATGCTCCAAGTTGAGAGCCACTGTCAAGTTCCTGAGGTTTCCCCACTGCTTACAAAATGTTTTAGACTGCATTTTCGTATGACTGCTGCGCAGGGTAGGTAACCTTGGAGATAAATTGCTCATGAATCAGCAAATACTTCCGTGTGTTCTTAAGATTTTCTGAAGTGGGATATTTACACCCTTACGTAACCCTAAGAGGAAACAGGTGGCTCTTCACTGTACTTGTGGCTCTTTCAATTACACGCTCAGGCTCACAGAGCAAGGACTCAGGGGTGGGTGGGTGGTTGCTGTGTAACTGCCCTGATACGGCAGGCAGTGTTGCAAAAGCACCAAAAACTCTTACTAAACAGGAATGCATTGATTTGCTTGTATGCAGCTTGCGATACAGTATTTGTCTTGAATAGTTTCCTCTTGCAGTTGAATGCAAACTGAAGACATTTACTTCTACCTACTTCTACAAGTTACTTTCCATTCAAATTTTAAGAAGTTGTACGCACGTTATGCTACAGACTAAACAATGTAAGAGAGGCGAGTGCTGGAATACAGAGAGCAACTAAAACAAGAAATAGGTCTCAAGTTCTCGCTTTTCTCCCAAGGTAATAGAAAGCTCTGTGGCCCAGATGTGCACTACGAAGACAGTACCGAGATCATTATAGCAGAAACATGACCAAAGAACGAAAACCATCACTGTTAGGAAGCAACACATTCCAAATCATTTCATCGAAGGGGCCTTAAAGAGTACGCTCAAGCAGTAACGTAAGGAAGGGTTCACCAGCACTGACACGGCTGCTTTCTCATGGTCCCTGGACAGTGCCTTGGCTATTTCCCTGTTGCCACCAAGCTAATGGCACACAAACGTGCTCACTACGAGTTTCAGGAGTTCTGGGGACTGAAAGGACATTCATAAATTAGTAGTGACTGACCTGTGACTGGTCTTCAATGTGTGATCAATAGCATAGATAGTACGAGAAGGGATGAGAATTCTTGGAAAAGGTACCAATGAGATCAATCACATCAAGTTGGCAGGTCCCCAAACCACAAGTTACAATATATATACTTTTAAATACAGCTCTTCCTTAGAATTTTGGCCACCTGTTATTCAAAGACTTCTAACTCAAAAATTGCTCTAAACTGAACAAGCTCCAGTGTGTGGTACACCTACACAAAGAGCAAAGGCACGTGCCATCACGCAGAGCTCAAATTGTATGTCACATCCATTACATTCCCATGTAAGAGGTTCAGAAGCACAATAACTATCCCTAAAGGAAGAAGTTTTGATGAGATATCCTTCTGACTTGCCAACACAAATACACACATTGCTATTGGATCTTGGACATCAACAAATAGCAGAAAAGATGACAGAAAAGTATAAAAATTTGTCTTTTCCAAAGCATTATGTTTGCATGAACAACAAAGTTTAACTGAGAAATGCCTCAGGACCACAGATCATTCAGATAATCTTCTCTGCCTTTGTAAAGCATATGTTAGGAAATGATCTGGCAACGCAATTTCCATTCTAAGTTTAAATGCCCCAGGCAAATAGGCTACTAGTTCTAACACATCTCCCAAGACTGAGGTTTAATAGAATTAGTTTGCTTTTTTCTTCCTTAATTTCCATTAGCTATTCACAGCCATATTCTTGGTATCACCCTACATTCTTCCCCCTAAGTGTTTACAAATGCCTAAATTACACACTATTTTTTTTAACTTTCTGCCCAGATGTTGCCCAATAGAGGCACAACATGTATGTCTAAATACTGCAGCCCACAATACCTCCTCCTACTTCCTTGAGCATTTTGAGTGCTATTGTTTCAAATCTCTCCAGTTTTTCAGCATCTCAAAGGTAACTACTGATTATTGTAACATGTTCAAGAGCACAGTGTCTCTTTTCCACTTCTCTTCATGCTTTGAAGCAGAACATTAGATAAGCCTCCTAACTCATAAGATTGGTAGGTCCAGAAGTCATATCTGGAATATTATGTGAGTCAATGTGAAAAAAAACATTCCAAATGCAAGTGGCACAAAAAGACAAGAAAAAACAAAAAAATCAGCTGGCAAAAAAACCACACTTTTGCTGATTACCAACATTTTAGTTCTGTCAGGATCTGCAGCGTTCCTAAACACTCTGCCTGCAAAGCAAAATGAACGCAACAAATGAAATCATCCTACTTAGGAGAAGTCAGGAAACAGTTGAAGTGAGGTTAAGTGAACAATGGAAGACTCGATTCTTATCAAACAGCATTTTTGCTCTCTTGCAAGAAATTCTTGCACACAGGAGATGTGTGTGTGAGGAAGATCGCTGGAAAAATCAAAGGAAGCTAGCAGGTACTCCATTCCTGTTGGGAAACAGATATTCACAAGCCTCTTTTTGCCTTCATTTTGAACTCAGTATCACAAAATTCTCTGGAAAAAAAAGTGCTGGAAGATAAATTTTAGTGCCCAAACTTAGGCATTGTTTTAGGAATATTGGCAAGCATAGCAAAATGTTAAAAATAAATTATTAGGAAATTAGAAATCAAACACAGAGGGAGATGAGACGAGATGAGCGCTAGGCGAACAGTTGCAGAACCACAAGAGAAAGGATAAGATGTTTCAAACACTGCAGATGGAAACAGGGAGAGCTTGGAAGACATTTCTTTTTGGAAATAGCAAGGAAACTCTAATCTCTGCCTTTCAATCACTTGTCCAAAAACGCTTCCAAAGTTTGTTTATTGAAATGAAGCAGAAATTGGGCCAAAATGTAACCAAAGACATTTAGTGCATCTCAAATCTCAGTTCTAATTCTGAAACAGTAATTACATCTGTGCTGAGATATGCCAGCTTTGCATAAAAAAAAAAGTAAAATAGAGGATTCTGAATAAATTTGACTCAACTCAAAAGTTCTTGTGGTATTCCACATAATATCTTAGCATCACTTCTTTCACTAATATTTAGCACAAAAAAGTAAGCACTCATTCTGGGAGCATGAATTTAGCTTGCTTCCTGTTGATCTTACTTCTTCCTCACCAAATACCAAGGAGCACGAGACCCTTGATCACTCCCATTTTACAGTGTCTAATTCTCATGTCATCACAAGAGGTTAATAATCTACTTTCTTCCAATGAGATGCCCGTTTCACAGTCAAAAAATCAGCACATGGTACACGTCATTCATTGAAGCAATCAGCAGAACACACTCCAGTCAACACCATTTATCAATGTCAACCAGAAGAGCAATTATATTTCATCCAACCAAAAATAAACAGACAGGCATCACATCTTTGATGACAGGTAAAACTATCGTCTGTATAGCTCTTATCAAGTCCCCACTGACACAGAACTGTATAGGGGTATTTGTGCTAGTCTAGGAATGCATTACACTGGAGTAATCAGAAAACAAAATTTGAGAGAGACATTCTGGGGATGGGCACGGGAGCAGAGGGAAATTAAGAACATAAATCTTGAATGAATCCAAAGGGAAAAAAAACATCAAAATGTATAATGGTTTGATTTGTTAAAATATACTGTGATGGCTTGATTTTTTCAGCTTTCTACATGTCTGTAAATCCAGACTAACTCCATCAACTTTAGAGATCAGGTGGAAAGCTGGCTGCAAGAAAAAGACTCTGATATAGGTTGTTTTTTGAAGCGAACACATAGACTCACAAAGCTATTAAACATTCAGCACTCTTCTCTGCTTAATACCAACCACAGTACGCTTTATTGCCTCATGTTTTTCTCAAAGTGGTACCCAGAGAATCCAGTTCAGCTTAACGCACCAACGTGCACACAGAGCTCGGTGAAGTCACAGGGGCTGTTCAGCGACTTCGAATACATTAGCACAAGTCTTGCAGAGTTAAAGATAAAAATTGCAAGCAAGATCTACATGCATTCATGTACATTTTGTTATTAAATATAAGGAGCATATTATTAGGTGGAATATACGCATAATTCTTTGGGTTTGGAAAAATGCAAAGGGAAATACAAGAAGGGATCAACAGCAACAAGATGGAGGGTGAAAAAAACTATTAGTGAGTACTTTCAGTGTCATTCTACTGCTTTATTCTGCAGCCATCTGAGACCCTTAAAACCAGCGTTGTCCCTTTAGATTGTCTTCCTAAATGAGTCCAATAAAGCCTGAAATGATCCTCCGATAGCACTCGATAGACCTACTGTTGTGAGAACCCGAAAGCTTTCAGCCACACCTTAGCCACATCAGGTAAAACTCCCAATAAAGGGACACGATTTCCTCGGGTTTATGTACAAGTCTGGTTCTCAATGGCAACAAAACACTTCAGGCAGCAAATTTCTAGGTGGTTTAATCCACTTAATCTTTGGCCTCGTGAGTTATAGTACCACCGAAGGCAGGTTATAATCACCCAGAAATGCATTGCCTGATGTGTCTTCACTGCTTAATTATCAATGTTCGTATTTAATTAGGCATTTAATTATAAACACACACCTCTAAGCATTACTACCAAAAAAGTTGACTTAGCTAAATAATATAATTTATCTTTTTTTGTTATTTCATTCTTGCATGATATTATACTTTTGAGCACAGTTTTTAATTTTGCTAAATGGATCTTGAAGCAGAAATTATGTATCAGGCTTTCACATATTAATGTCAGGGCAAACTGCAGGGCTGTCTTCATCCAGCTTTTCTGTGAAGTCAACTCATATCCAAAGCAAAGCTATCACAACCCCACCCAGCGGATTCAATCCAAACCTGTTTGAGTGCAAAAAGGAGATCCCTTCCTCTGACCCGCTGCCTACTGCACCCATTTTGGCTATGCTGAAGAAATTAATTCAGCAAGTTGTGACCTGACTAGGGAAGCGGTGGGTCTGTACACCAGCTCCAAATGGGTCAGCATGTCCTCCCAAGGTTTATCAGCATTTATCACTTTACAAAAATACTTCATTAATCAGCAGGCAGCAACCACCTATAATGCACAGAGTGAGAAGACATAGAGAAACACAGGATTGGAAAGAACCATGAGACATTATATACACCATAATTATCTCTATCCATGTCACTCCTGACAGGTGGCTAAATTCTTCCCCAGTGATGTGATGTCCGTACAACCTCCTCACACAATCCAGCCCAGTGCTTCAGCAGCTCTAACATTAAAAATTTTTTCTTAAAGCCTAAACTGAATCTTTCTTGCTGCCATTTAACTCAATTACTGTCCACTAGAGACACATGGAAGAGATTACTCTCTTCTTTCCTGTTCTGTTCTTGAAGAATATTATGTTCTTTATGTGCCATCATCCAGACAAAACTGTTCTAATGATTAAATCTTGCCTTCTAGACCCCTAATTGTTCTTACTGTTTTCCTTTGGAATCTTTCTGTTGTTCTCCATGTCTAACTTTGCATTATCCAAAACTGGATTTGATTCTTCATGTGAAACCTTATTAAAGTCTTATTACAGTCAAGACATAACCATGTTAAGGCGAACTCTGCTCAACAGCTTCACATCACAAAGAAGAAAAAAAAACCAAAACAAAAACAAAGAAAAAACGAAAAACCTTGACAGAAGACAGAGTAATCACGCATGCAGATATGAAGTAGCTCTTCAGGCAGACCTGCTGCTACGACAACAGGCATTTTCTTTATTGGGTAAAAAGGGTGATGACAGAGTTTCTCTTTCATCATATTCCAAACAGATTCAAACCGAGACACATTGTACCACAAGACTTCCACAGCCTCTTAAACAATGATTGAGGCATCTAAAGTTTGCCCAGCAGCAAGAGCTGACAGTAACAGTGACATGGAGAAAGCCTTGGGGGAATACTTACTCAATTTTTTATAATTTTGGGTTGTTTCCAAAACACCTTCTGGCCAGGTCTTCACATTGCACTTCAAAGACAGGTCTACAGTGAGTGATGCTACCTTCTTAGGATCTGCTTCAGCTATTACACAAGTCATGTATGTAGGCAGGAGAGAGGAAATCCGCTGGAAGAGCTCAAAGAGTTTGCTGTAAGAAGCCTGCCATAAAATACAGGCAGCCAGACATGTAGTCACTGGGGACTCAGTTCTTTGCTTTTGGGACTTTTCACTGTGCTTATTTCCTTCCTTCCTAATTAATAGCTCACTCTCCTAAAAGAGAGTTCAGTTTGATCATTTTAGACTTTAAGGTGTGAACAATGAACATACTCCATGGACAGGTCTTCCCAGATAACACAGCACAGAAATAAGATAATTTAGTTAATATGTCATCAAAATATTTAATCAAAGACAGAGCAAGGCAGTCCCACAATGCTGAATAAGTCAGAAAGGGCTGTTTTTTTTCTAGAATGTCAGGGAAGCAACAAGAACAGCAGAGCTTCAGCCCTCCGTTTGTGATGGCTAAAATACTCATGACCCACTTCGGCATATTTGCAATATTCAGGATGTATTTAGTGAAAAAGCAGCAGTGGCTTTGCAACTAAAAGATAGACATAAATGTTTTATTGCTCAAAAATATGGTAAGCTAATAAACTGGGAAGGAAAAAACCCCAGCATCCTATAGTGCTGTATGAAGGGAAACAACTGAAAGCCACATTTTCACATGCTAGACCAAGGAGGAGCACTTCAAGGAGAGAGGAGATAAATCATGATGGGTTTACCTCATCGGTGAAGGATGCTATTGATCTGCGCCTGACATGAATGCAGTTGGTCTGTACCATTCCTTCCTCTCTTTTCATGCTCGTATAACTACTCCAGGTACAGGCTACACCAGAAAATACAGTCTTCCTCTTGTTCAGGTTACCACTTCTCTACTAGGTACAGTGAACTGTAACGGGGCAGTCTCAAGTTATGCTCAGTCCAATGCAACCACCACCCAATGTGTCATCTATTAGAAAGGATAATCTGCCCCATCTACACTTCTAGCTTCCATATTTGCACAGAACTGAACTGCCTAAAGCACAGAACATTTTAACACCTCTCTTCCCCCAGGATTTTGGGGCCCACACTTCTTATTACAGAGGCAAAAGCCATTTTCTCTTCAAAGTTTACGGTAAGCTGAACTAGAGGGCTGCAAATGAGACTGCTACTTTGGGGGCAATAACATTCACGTCAAATCAGGCACCGGGACATCTGTAGATTACAATTTTCTGTTTGTATGTTTTGGTTTGGGTTTTTTTTTTCCCAAATTGCATCAAGAGCTATCATATTTGTGTCAGAAACAAAAACAGCACTATTTTATCAAAAGTGTGAACAGTGGCATTTTACATTAAACAGCTCTCTGAACTTACACCAGAAGTCAGAAACAGTCCCTAAAACCAAATGTATTGCCTCTGCTTAACGTAGAAGCACCACACGGGTTTCTGAGTGTCCGATACCGCAGACTAATGGCAAAAGTAGCTTACAAAGACTGTGTGAAGGCATGGCCGAAACCCCACTGAACTGTGCTGCACTCTACCAGCCCTGTACTCTCTCACAGAGTTGAATTTCTAAATGTTTTCCAGTGATATATACATACGCTCAAGATCTTTGAGACATAAGGAATAACTACAGCACTCCTTGAGTTGTATATAATACGAGTTTTGCATTTAAAATATCCACCTTCTTCCTAACTCTACCCCACTCTTCCCAAAACACACGATACAGACCTTTTTTTAATACACAACAGTTGAAAAAACGTAATCTTGGGAAACACTTTTTAAAAGAGATTTTTCTTCAAAGCCCTGCAGTCAGCATGAGGGATGAAAAAAGAACTCTTTGAACAGCTCGGATGATTTACTTTGCCATACAGGACAGTGAGTTTGATCTTTCAGCAATTATACATGTAATCCTTGTCTTGCTTTAGGGTGTGTGCTCTGTCGGTTTTGACCCAGTGGACATTCTTTGAACCAGGACCTGAACGAACTGTGTATCTTCCTCAAGTACCACCTGAATCAGATTTAGTGTTGTTGTGAGTGTTAAATAGGGATTGGCACCTTTCTGTAGATAATAAACTTTCATTTGTAAAAGCACATTCCAGGCCATTCAAGAAAGAGGAGAATAAAAAAGAAGAACCTGGCAATAAAAACCCCCTCCCGGTCAGAGAGAACACACATGAATGCTCATAAAAGAAAAAAAGTTTCTACTCTGTCCTGCTATTTTTTTCTCCCCACTCCAGAAGCAGCCCAGCTGCTATCTGATATAAAGACCTCCCCTGTACAGAGACTGCTGACTATATCACAAACAACAGGCAACAAAGCATGGTTTGTTTGATTTTTTTTCTTAAATGAACACATATTCTCCAAACTTGTCAAACCACAAGGCGTAAAATTGGAGTCTGGAAATTTTTAATTGTAGTTTAACATTTATGAAATCTGACATCAACTTTTCCCATCCATATTGGCACAGAAATGCAGAATCTAGCCTTGCACAGGAAGCTACAAAGAAATTTTAATCAACAGTAAGACTTGGAGACTCTGAATGCCTGTGAAGTTAGATTAGAATGGCAGTTATTAGGAGTTTCTGGATGTATGTCATTAAAAAATGTCAGTGCTTCCTTAGCGCTGCATGCTACCTAACATTTTATTCATGGTGTTCATGTTGTACCAACAACTCAAGCTAATCGCTACCAAGAGCCTTTTAAAATCACACCGATCTATCACGCCATTTATAATCAAATAATAATTTTCTAATGCAAGTATTGTCACAGCTTCAGCTCCAGCCACAGCCTGGGATGCGTCTGGTCTCCTCGTCCCCTCCTGCCATCGCCCCTCGCCAGTGGAGCCTCACATCCCTGTCTCTGCAGAGCAGCACCAGAAGCTCCTTCCACTCCACTGTGACCAGTCCATTACAGCTGACTTCAATCTAGCAGCCAGTGACCCCTCAGCACAGCACATACGCTTGTATGAAATAAAAAGTGGAAAAAAACCAAAGTACCATTGCTGTAGGACAAAAACCACTTCAGAGAAACAGTCATAAAAAATGCCTGACACCCAACGTTAACTTGCTAAACGCTCCAATCCTTCACTACAGGCTCCTGAGAGATATAGAGACAAATCTGAGTTCTGTGCTCCTTCGCATCCACGTGCAACCCACCACCACGGCTCAGGGCTCTCTTGTTTTAAGAACTCTCCATCCTATGGCTTACTTCTTACATCAGAACAAAACACTGTGCACATTTTTTTTCTAGCACAGCACGGTGTAAGAAAGAGGTGATTTTTTCCCTTGTTCAGCTTATACACCTAGAAAATTGTGTTAGCTTCCCATCCCACCGGGAGTGAGGGGGAGGGGGAAATAAAAATATTACATACAGCATTAGTTCAGCAACATCATAATCTACTTTGAATGACAATACTTCTTCACATACAGTCTGAATAGTCCTGGTAGTTTCAAAATTGCACTTCTGTCTTTAATAAACAACTCTCAAAATCAAGTATTTCATAATGTCAAATATAGACGGTTTCTCAGATTTGTTTTATACCTACGGTTTTTCTAGGGAAAAATACAGCACAGGAGAAGACCAGGTACAGCAGCTCGTCTTTCAGAAACAAAACGCATTTCAAAGTGGCCTGATATTCCTTTGTCTCTAGTTCTAGTGAGATGATCTCTGTATCAAAGCAGGTTTAGGAGGACAGATAAAAAGTAGGCCATGAAAAAAGCAAGCAGAAGAGACTTGCTGCACACAAAGGGTTATATCCATAGAAACCAAAGTAAGTGTGAACCCTTCGTGAATTCTGATGACGGGGAATTCCTGCCCCTCACCACAGCAGGATTACAGGAATTCTTGCATGGAAGCGGTAAGGATCCTCTGTCCCTGTCACCGTTCGGAGATGTCCCTTTGCAGACAGCACCCCTTAGTCTGGCGTTCTGCCGACCTACGTGCAACAGAAAAGCTTCAAACCAGCAGGCAGCTTCTTTGTTCGTGAACATGAAGAACCACCTGCTTAAATGAGCATCAGCTAGTAGGAGAACATTTTTCACTAATTCTCAGAAAGGTGCTGGAAAACTTGTTCAAGAGGGCAAGTGCGGCAGCGGGCAGAAGAGGGACACGTAGCAATGCTCAGTATTTACCAGCTCGTTTGGAAAGACACTTCCAACTAACCTCGCTTGGCAGAAGGACCCAGTCTCATGCAATCTTTCCTCTTGCTCCCAAACCAGTCCTTGTGTGTACTCCCACATACTTCTGACCTCGTGGTCAAGCGTATTACTTTGCAGCCTTTGAAAGCAGTAAAATCCTCAGAGGACAGGAGAAAAGCTTTTGGGGTGACTCAGGGAAAAGGAAATAAGGTTTTCAATTCAGGCAGGGAGAAAGGTAACTAGATCAAGCATCTAACAAGTTTTTAGCATTCGCATGAGTGCCCGACAAAGGGGCTCCAGTAATAAGCCAGTCTGGAGTGACTGCAAGAGCAGAAAGGCAACAAACAATGCCTTCCATCTATCACGCCCTCCTAACTCCATTAATGCCAAAGGAGAGGTGTTAAACGGATTGAGCAGCTTCTGGGCAAGGTACGTGGGGGGGAAACACAAGAGGAATTTTCGCATTTATAGAAGAAATAAAACTAGTGGGTCACACTGCTCATTGCTTCTGTAGGCCAAGCTGGCAGGGACACTACACTAGAGCCAGCAGCACAGTTTTACAGGGTACGGCTATTAAACTGGTATTTTACTGTCAAGTTGTCAAAGATGTTCCATTTCTTCTTTTCACTCCTTTATCAGTTTAACATCAACTACTTCCCCTGACGCTGCCTATGTGGTGCTGGAGGTGCAGAAACATGAGCAATAGGCACAGAGACTAAAGCAATTTGAAAATTCTTGAAAGAAACAAAACCTTTCAACAGAAAGTATCTGAAGAGCAAGCAGCTAAGATTCCCTTCCCCAACATCTGGCTTCGGGGCGAGAGCCCCCAGTGCACGAGGCAGGGGGTCAGCAGGACTCCCCGGGTCCCCAGGGCAGCCTGCCCAGGAGGAGCGGGTGCCTAAAGCACCGCGCCCTGCTCCATGCCAAGGATCGCCGGCCAGTCTGCAGCAGAGCCACAGCCCTGGGCGCACACTGCAGACTGGGAGCGCCTCGAGATCTCGTAACCATGGTTCCAAAACAAAGGCTTCACCCAGAAACATCCCACTTTGTTCTCTCCTCCCGACCACTAAATTCTCAAGGCACGTGCAAACACTACAGGCTATTTAGTTGTCGTCCAATACAGAACATTTACTACAGCTCGGTAATGGGCAAAGTGGTGTTATACCCCAAAATGACAATCTGTCTCCTTACACGGGAAGTCCCAGCGCTGAAGAGCTTTATTTTCCTGGAAGAAGTGCTGATCAAATCCCCTGTTGCACCTCCAGCAGACAAACAAAAGAGAAGGCAGCAGCTAGGGCTGCAGCTACAGCTGACGATGTCTGAACCTCGCTCCACAGTGGCTCTCGCCGTATGTAAAAGCTCCCTATGGCTTACAGATCGTAATTCCTACAAGCAGTGCCTGAAAAGGAGAGGAACTGCTGATCTACCCCAAGAGCACAGACCCTCTATCAAACCTGTACACATTTAGAATTTGTTAAAGTATTTTCGAGATGCTTTTGCTCTAATGATGAAGATCCCTTTCAGACACAGCCAGCCAGCAGGACTGCCCTGCAGTGAGTACTCAGAACGTCGTCTCCCGACTAAACATCCCGAGTCCTCCTCTGCTTCCTAACAGATAGAAAGATTCTTTCTGACTTAAAACTTTCAGGAACTGAGTTTAACCAAGAAATTAGTTTTTGTGCTCTGCTTTCAGGAAATAGAACCATATCACATTAAAACTAGTCTTTTAAGCAATGAATAGCAATAAGTGGCTATTGCATAAAAATACTCTTCACTTGCAAAATTAAGAAAAACAAACCAAAACCAAATCAATAACCCACCAAAACACCTCCTCCAATACCCAGTAGTTTAGAACACATCCAAGATAATCATTGTGTAACACTGTGTCAAAACAGCATTGCGCTCTTCCTTGAAGAAACAAATGCCTGCACCATGAACACCTCCGGTTCGACACCAGGGAATTCCCTCTCTGCGTCACACCGAGAAGGATCTTGCACTTGCTCCTATAAGATCATCGTCCCCAAAACAGAGAGATTCCGTTGGAGCGGGACTGCAGCAGGGGCCAATATCAGGTCAAACTCACAGGGCTCAGTTTCTTTTGTCAGGCTGAAAAACCATAGAGAGGAAAATATTCATAACACAAAAAGAATATAATGTGTGTGTCCTATTGGAATTAATACTAATCCCTGACTGCCCTGACACAGGAGTAAGTCTGCGGGAGCCAGCGGTGGCTTTCTGTGCTGCTGGTGATCTATACCGCCCACAACATCCACACTTAACTCATGGCAGGACATTCCTCTTTCCTTCTGCCCCCTCAGCAAAGCCACACACACATCTCCTCCTGCCACACGTTACCAGAAACTAGGGGCCCAGAAGAACTAATCAAAAGTATTACCACTACACATTTAATACTGAACTATTTAATTGTATATTATACAATCTCTACTTAAGTATATTAGCACGTAACATTTGATAACAAAATATTGTAGTACTAAGACCAATAACAATAATTCATCTAGCCAATCTGATACCAGAGTCAAAGGTTGCTGGCAATACCCACTACCATCTCCGCGATGATAGCAAGTGGCTGCTTCTCAGCTTTGAGCGAGAAGGGCTGCTGGCTGTACCTCCAAACTCTTAAAAATGGGGGATTTAAGAAAGAAAGTTGGGCATGGTTTTGCAAAAATATTGTTTTAGAATTGAGATGTAGAATTCTACAGAAAAACTGCTGTTAAGTACTGCACATCCTTTTATGTTTGGGTGGCATCAGAATCAATCACAAGGTGCCCAGCAGAGAGGACACATACAACAGTTGAAGCATTTCAATTTATGGGCAAGCCGATATACTCAAAGAAGTCCTTTGATTTTCCTTGGGCTGATCTTTGATGTTTGTGCCACTGCAGGTTCCATTTACTGTTTTTACATCTTCAAAGGCATCTAAAAACATTTTATCCAGCCACATTTTCCTCCAGCAATTTATTTGCAGAGAAAGGGAGAAAAAAAATTGGTTTCGTGAACAACCAAGTCACTTGCTGTAAATGAGCATCATTCAAATGTGTTTTTCCCAGTGTTCCAGGAAGGAGAAAGGAAAACAAAGTGAACATTTTGGTTTCAAAGCTATGGCCACCTTCCCATATCTGAACACCACTAGGCTGACGTGTTATTCATGCCTGGATTCTCTGCTCTTTCATTTCAACATTGCTGTCACATAAGAGATCTAACAGTATCAAACAGAATTTATGGAAGCATACACTGCTCTTGCCAAAGGCTACAGCTATAGAAATATTCCGCTCACTTTTTATTGTTTACTTAATTTTAAATATATCTAGAGTGATAACAAAGTTTTAGTCAATCTATTCTAATGTTATTAGAACTAGATACTAGATCAGGAAGCTCAGTTAGCTTTCTATTTGAGCAGAGACATCTAATGTTGTCTGCAGCAGTACAGCATAAAGGTAAAAACATAAACCAGTACAAGTCAATAAGGAACATTTCTTTGCTATGCTGCTAGCCATTTGTGTTTGAAGGCACTGTGTCAGTAGAAAGCTCAGATATCTCCTAATTAGCCACAATGGGCAGCCTGAATATTTATTTGTTGGCTGGCCATAGCTCCATAAAATATTTACAGCTACATGCATGGCCCAAACAATAAGATATTCTTTTTCCTTTGCCATTTTCTACTTCACGGTACTGGCCTAAATATTAAAACCCTGTATTTCAATCAGAAGTTGTTTTATATCTGAAAGAACTACTTGGAACCATGTTACTAGCTTCATTTGAAATGGTGGCCACTGAATGCTGCTGCTTTCATTTTCCAAGGTGGGGGGGAGGATGTTCTGCAGGTACCCTGGCAATCTCATTTATGATCTAGGAAAAGGACAGGGTGGAGGAAGAAATGATTTATGTGACTTTAATGTGATGTGAGGCAGCTGTGAGATGTTATTAAGATACGGTCAACGGCACAAAGGCATTTGAGAGCCCTTACACTAGCACACCTTTGTCGTATTTCCACTATGCCACCTTTAAAAATTAGGTTTTAAAATGGGATCCAGTGATCTGAGAGATCTTGGACTAAAATGCATCTCGTCTAACCCATTAATGATGAAATCCAAATAAAACAGAACATAAAAAAATATCAGTACGACCGTGCTACGGTGACATGTAGAGATAATGGGCACCTCTACAACTACCCACTTTCTATGAAATTGCCTATTTTCTTCTCTTTATTTTTTCCCTTTTTTTCCTATTTTTTCTCTTTTAAAAGCATCAAATCAGCTACAACACACCACTGACATTTCTTTATACTGTAGCTCTTGAGAAACTTGAGCCTTAATCGCATTTACAGTAAGCAGAACTGAAAAAGGGCAGCTATCTGAAACACGCTTTTGGTACGAAATGCCCTTACAAAGATTACGTCTTTCAAACCCACAGTAGGAGGATTTTGATAATTTCACCAAGCAGCTGAGGAAAACAAAATCATCTGTTGGTAAATATTTGAGGGAACTGGATCTTCACGGTAGGGATCACTGAAAATGCAATTCCTTCAACAGAGTACAGATCACGAACTTGGGTGTTTATAACACAGATTCTGGGTTTTAGACAATTAAACACAAAATAAAAGCTCACAGACATAGCTGAGAACCCGAACAAGAGCAGTTTGTGACTAGCAGCCCTCAGAAAATAACCAAGCTGGATTCCTCTGCGCAAAGAATAACGGGGCGTTTGCGATGCGGTTTTACACCTCTGCAGCCTGTGCGCTCCCGGTGATGTGAATTCCTCTCTGTCCCCAGGTCTGCCTGGCTGCAGCCGTGTGGAATACTACTCACTGCTCTGCAAGCTAATACAGAACACTGGCAAAGTTATTGAGGCTATTGTAACAAAAATAAAGTCACCTCTGTTTGTAACTACAAATCCTGGAGCCTGGCCTTTCCTCATTTTATATTCTGTATCGCTGATGTCTTCACTCCCCCCATGAAACACTGAAGCACTCTGACAAGGGTTCTTTGCTGCTGTGCAAATACCATTCAGAAGACATTTTTCCCCTGTCATTTTCTGCTGCTGAAACATTTCTGCTATACTTGAGAACTGCGTATGTTCCCAGGACTGTGATATATCGTGATTTTCTCTTTGCAGAGAAGTTGTTACCCCTGTTATTCACTTTCAAATTGAATTTTGTATTGATTAAAGGTCCAGGCAGACTAGTGATATTCAGTTATCCCTTATGAGAAAGTATCTTACAAAATATTTAATTTTCTATTACATTCTATATGCAGTGTTTTCATGCCATTGTATAGAACTTAATATTTAATTTTATTCCTGCTATAGAATTTTATAGAGTGGTCTGAAAAAAGTCTTTAGGAGCAGACATAATGCTTTATGAATTTCTATGCATTTTTAAAGTAATTCCTGTAGGACCCCCTTTGCTTTCATCCTTAATAAATTCTTCAGATATCGTTCATAAAGGCTCACTGAACACATACAGATGATACGGACCACAGTATCTTCAGCGTGCTTAAACTCCGAGGTAGGACAACTCGTGCTGAAATACTCAGGGTCACTCAACTCTTCGCCTGTTTACAGATAGGAAACCACCCTGCTGTTCAGGTCCAGCTTCGTGACCCACTACAAAACCATGTGAAATGAGCTATTCATTTCAGAATGCATATCATCTCTCCACCGCACGCCTTGAGATGCTGCTTCCCATCCACCCGTGCTGAATCCGCATTGCTGACTCAACAAAACCCAGGGCACTTTGTACGCCTGTGAATTTACTGCATGCTCAGGAACGGCTCCCGTTCTGCTCGTGTACGATGTATTGAATCGTCTCCTGTCGGAGGCCTCTGAGAAATTGTATTTGTCATCCTACATTTTCTATTTTGTGAATAGTATGATCACAAGGGGCTAGCTATCACCTTTCATGATGAATAATACTTTCTTAAAGCAACATTATTGTGGCCAAAGGAAAACCAGTGGTTGCTGGAACAGAATACATCGCAGCACTCCAAAAGTTCCAATTTACACTTCACTGGGTTTCCAAACCTGTAAACATACCAGGCACTAGGTTTCTGTTTAGGAAGCAGAAGACCCTTCAGCCAGAACGAAATAATTGACTGTTTACAGGGTTTGTTGAGGGACCACAAGGCCAGAAAGCAAGGGCTGAAACTGCCAAACGATGAACTTGCATCAAATCCTTCTCTCACCCAACGCCAGCTCCTTTGAAAAGGATTGACGTGCCTCTTTCATTTAAGTACAGTTTGAAATGCAACTGCTAGGAGAAACATAGGACAAGATATGGAAATAGACTACAATTGGTTGCATAATTTAATATACAACACTAGAGGAAAAGGGAAACCTTGCTTAAACCTCAGCCATAACTTCCAGGGGTGGATGGGAAAGGAAATGAGTCTGTAATAATGACCTGCAAGGGCAGTTAAGTACCTTCTTACTTTAAGGAATTATTTTAAAAGAACAAGGCAGTGCAATTCACCTGGACTTATCACCAAAATACATCTGACTTCAGCCACACTCAGAAACTAGGAAAATGCATTGCTAAATTTTACTTTAATACTGATCTGCAATTACAGAGACAGGATGGTGCTGCCAGGGTGGCTGCCACCCAGCTCCCTGTCAGCACGGGCTCACTCTTCAAACAGCTTTGTCATCGATGACATTTTGATTTTCTGTACCGCAGGACTGGCGTGCAACCAAGCACACAGCGAAAGGAAAGATTAACAATACAGGAAGCAAACCAGCAGCCCAGCATTACAGCAGTGGCCTGAGGGCAGACCCAAAGTGTTCTCAAGCATTCCTCCAATGTGTTTTTCAAGTATCTCGTGCTTCCAGAAGCCTCTACAAAATGCAGTCAGCGCTTTCACTATATTGCTGTGGTCACTGCCACAAAATGTGTTCTGGAAACAGCTGAGAATGTTTTATTGCATGCGCTTAATAGGCAGTAGCCTAAAGGTTCATAGGCTTAATAGTGACAAAGACCTCTGCTGTTCCCCAGCCCTGTTTTTCTGTGGATTCCCATTACCGAAGCCTCCACCACTGCACTATATTAATGCTGCCGCCTTACAGTATGCCTGTACTGACATATTCAGTTTATCCCTTCTGCCATTTTTTTCTTCCTGTTTCACCCATCTACACACCATCTAGCACCGTATCTGTTTCCCATTTAAATCCTCATCCTGAACTTCACGGAACAACCACAGATCCAGGCTCACTGATACAGGATCACTCAGGGTTTTCTTTTCAAGAGAGAGGATTAGCTGTTATTCTGAGTCTGGTTATGACAAAAAAAACACAATATTGCTGTTAAAAAAATTTCTGTATTCTGCTCTACTTCCTCTGATCTGAGATGCAAATACAGCCCGATTCTTTAAGCTATATGCATACGGGGACTTAAAAATTGTCAAAGTTGCCAGCTGCGTGCAGGATACCACCTGGCAATGGGGTCTGAGGACAATAATCCAACCCAAACCAGAGAGAGCTCCTGAAGATGCCGTTTCCCCTTCTCCCCCAGCTGTAGCCTGCCCTTTCACAGCAGACTGCTCCTCCAGTGCCTCCTCTTAACTACTCCACAGCTCTTACCAACTGCCATGAACACAAAAACCACACGGCCTGCATTGCCAGGAGGTCTTCTGACCAAGTCCCAACTTGCCCTGCAGTCCCATGATTGCTGTCTGTTCCCAGGCAGACAGGGGCAGCCGACGCAGGACGCCGGAGGCTTCCACACAGCGCAGTGATCTGAAAGTCTCCACCTAGTGCCTGGTCCGAGCAGATTTCAAATAACTGATTTCAACAGTAAAGCAAGTAAAAAGAAGGTCTTGATGTGAACCTGTAGCACTGTTGGTCAATGCTATTCATGGAGTTATGTGCCCAAGTGCTAAAAACCAGGGGGAAAGGATCCGCCTCCCGCCGAGACTGGTAGGGCATGACAGTGGGAGGGAAGGAGAGCCAAGAGCCCCACCTGCTCACCGCTGCGGCTGCCTGTCTGTGCGCTGCTCCTCTCCTCCTCACGCTCAAGTTTCCCTGAAAGCTTTGTAAATAAATGAGCTCCTCCTTACCAGCCGATACACAGATTACACACGTACACCTCCACCAACGGAACACCTACAGAAATGAATCAAAACTCAAAACAGATAAATGTCAAATTATCTGCTCCTTTATATTAGCCAAGCTTCTTGCAGGAATTGAAACTTTGTCTTTATGCAATTCCTCTTCTCACTTTGTTCGCAATCTTCCCTGAACCAGTCAAACACTCGGGGTTCGCTCTGCCAAGACCATCTATATTCCAAAAACTCTCCATAGCAGTGCTTTCAAGTTTTAGAACATGGAACACCACCAAATCTCAAAGTTATTTAAAGTGTGTCAGGTCACATTTACTACATGTCACTGACTTTCCTGTATATGAAATGAACTATTAAAGTCCACGTGAATGCACGTATGCACACATATGGCTGTCTGTGCATATGTCTGCCTATTCTATCTCTTCAGTGAGCCATGCTCTACAAGAAAGCTTACTTCCTTAGGTTGTATCTTTTACTGCACATGAAATAAATCTTCACAGAACGCCCAAGCACCTAAGTTTCTTGTTTGTTTTTAAAACAGAGAACAAGCTTGTTCCTGTCATGTTTGTTCTGTGCTAAGCTACAAAAATCAAACCAAGGATTGTTATTTGCCTCAGATTTTTCTTTCTTCTGATCTGTGGAGGTGACACGAGAGGATTCCGTTCTGCCTCTTGTGGAAACTGGTGTCAAAGAAACAAACACACGAGCAACGGCAGGCAAAAACCCTCCTCCACCCTATGCACCTCAGTGGGATGCTTCTGCTTTCTCTGGATGCAGCTGTACGGGAAGGGATCTGCGATTCCAGCCGCGAGAATTTGCTCCTCACTGATCTTCCTGCTGTAACAGCCAGTAAGTACACGCGTACTCAGGAGTCTTTGAACACAAATAGTACCGAGATCATGAAACTCGTTTGATGTCGGGGAAAACGTGGGAGATAATTTTTTCCGTATCTACAAACTTGAGGTTTTTTAAAATATTTTACCTCTTCGGGACTTATGGCTTTGTTTGTTTGCTTTTAGTTTAAATATATTTTCTTACAGGTTATTTAGTATTTCAAGCAGTACATATTTGTTACATTTTGAACACAGACAAATCCCTGACCTGGAACAAGTCCCCCACCACTGGGGAACCGGTTGTTTGAAACTTGTAAAGAGAGTAAGCTCCAGCCACCAGGCAGATGTTGCAGCCATGTCGCTTCACTGGATAGCTTAGTCGGAGTTATGTACCTAGGTATGGTGAACAGGAGAAAAATGTCTTTCTCGGTATTTTCTTTGTGTAAGTGCAAAACAAGGAACAAGATGAAAAGCGCTCTTTCTGAAGTCTCTGAATCTCCAAAAACAAATCGATATTACTTATTACAGCTAACAATTTCTCAAAAATAAGCCTTAAATGCAACTCTGCGTTTGTTTTTCTCCTGTAGCCAGTTCAGTTCTCTTTAACTTCAAACCTAGAACCACCTCCCCAACTCTAAAGTGTTGATCTTTGTATTTTTAAGTTTCAGTTGAAAACAGCGATATTCATCTAAAGCACACTCATATAAACTGTAAACTCTAAAAATTAACCTTACAAATAAGAAACTTAACTCATCCTTTTCTCAGCCTCAAAATGTAAAACTTCAGGAAGTCAATAACGTCAAATTAACCTTTTCACCACTGCCTGATTCGCAGCCTGTGCATTGAACGTGGCTCAGGGGAACGATTCAGCCTTGCAGACAGGCACCCTCACCCTCTGCCAGGGAAATCAGGACATGCTGTCGCCAAGGATATCACAAACGGGCCCTGGTGATACCAGCTCCTCGTATTAAGGTGCTTTTTACCTCTGACAGTGGTACTTTTCAGACAGAGCTATGCAGCCTTCACTCTTCGCATCGCTGCTGCTACTGCCCCAAAGCAGCTGAGGAACAGAGGGACAGCAAAGAACAGCAGCTGTAGCAGCTCCCAGGGGGACCAGTCCTGTCACCCCACAACTAGCCAAGAAGTCAGGGACCTGCTCCCTCAGGTCTCCTGTGCCAGCCAGGCAGGAAGAAAGCTTCGAGTTGGAGCTTGAGTTTTGCTTTCTCTGCATATACCCCCAGCAGCCTGAGCAAACAAAGCACACCGTCGTGTCTTTGGCTGGAAGGCTCACTGATGGTATTTAGAGAAGGAGAGAGATTTAAGTGGAGAATATTGCAAAATGAAGTATCATAAATAGAATGTTAGACTACCAGGAAACCTCCTGGGCTCTTTATATTTGTGCTTTTCATTTCTGATTCCTCAACAGAAAATCACAGACTTGCTTTATCATTTAAATCTCTAATGCAGCAGAGATCAAAGCTTGACGCTGAGGAGTTCATGCATTTGTTGAGCTAATCACCAGAGACGACTCAAGTTTTGGGGGTATGCATAATGTAAGCAACAAAAGCAAAAGGCAACTAAAAACCACAGCTGTACAAGCACCTCTTGACAACCCCATCATTTCAGTCATCTAACCCTGCATTGGACACAACCCAGCAGAGTACAATTTTCTACACAAAAGAAGACAGCACTGTCCGAAGCAGCGCAATCCTCGCAGGGCTCTTCCAGCTCTCATTATTTCAAAACTACTGTACCTATAATAACTAACTGCTGGTTCAGCCTTCACAAGCTCTTTTTCCTCGTATGAGACAGAATAATGAACTGTCTCCTGCATCCTTGGTCATGTTTGTAAGGCTCATGGGATCTCACCTTCAACCCCATTCCCTAACAAGTTCAATGCTAGTATTTCCATATACAGCCACAAAAGGGCATTCTTGTTTTGAGAAACAAACCCCACTGCCATCTCGCCACCACAGCTGGTGGATGTACCTACAGAAACACATCAGCAGCTGAACCTGGCCGGGTCACACCCGGAAATGCGTAACACCACAGCTCACGTTCATGCCCCACTAAAGCCATCCAGACTGCAAATGATATTTGAGTGTTAATAACGTCCCTCCCTTTCCTTTTCTGTCTACTCAGCCAATAACCGACGAACTCTGCCAGCAGCCATTTATAAATGGGATAAAACTAGGTTTTACAATTTATATTATGCCAGGAAGGTCCCAGAAAGAAATAAGAATGTGAAGCAGTGCTGTTACGGAAGCTGGCTCCGATGATACAACATCCAGCTCTTCCACGACTTCTCCGTCCCTGCCCGAGACACCTCACAGCCCACAGGCAGGACGTTCACAAGCATTTCGAACAATGGAAGGTACTGACCCGTAAAAGTTACTAACCGACTTCGGTAGAAACTCTGTATAATCAGAAATTCTCCCTGTTAGGGGCTGAATTTTGTTCTTCTAAACTACTTAAAACCGTAACACGAGCTGCCAGAGGCCTGGTGTGGATGGAGTGCTGATCTACTGGGTGAAAGCTGAAGCTCCAGGCTCCGCCTGCACGTGGGCTCCAGAAAGGTGCAGTAAGGCCCTTTCACTTCTTGCTACTGTCCACACCACAACTTACAAAGCATATACCAGTAAACAGCTCCGTCCATACTTCTAATTCACAAGTATCTTAGAATTGCCATTCCACAGCCCCCAACCAGTTCACAAAGGTAAGATTACAAAGTCGTGCTAATTTACATCAGAACAACACACATACAGATAAGGACACAAAGATACTGCAGGACAAGGGCAAGTGTAGGGTCCTGCACCTGGGGAGGAACAACCCCATGCACCAGTACAGGCTTGGGGTGGACCTGCTGGAGAGCAGCTCTCCAGAGAGGGACCTGGGAGTGCTAGGGGGACGACAGGTTGACCATGAGCCAGCAGCGTGCCCTGGCTGCCAAGAAGGCCAAAGGGATCCTGGGATGCATTAGCAGGAGTGTGGCCAGCAGGTCGAGGGAGGTTCTCCTTCCCCTCTACTCTGCCCTAGTGAGGCCCCATCTCGAATACTCTGTCCAGTTCTGGGCTGCCCAGTTCAAGAAAGATAAGAAGCTGCTGGAGAGAGTCCAGCAGAGGGCTACGAGGATGATGAGGGGACTGGAGCATCTCTCCTATGAGGAAAGACTGAGGGAGCTGGGCTTGTTCAGCCTGAAGAAGAAAAGGCTGAGAGCGTGGACCTTAGAAATGCTTATAAATATCTGCAGGGTGGGTGTCAGGAGGATGGGGCCAGACTCTTTCCAGTGGTGCCCAGCGACAGGACAAGGAGCAATGGGCACAAACTGAGGCACAGGAAGTTCCATCTGAACATGAGGAAGAACTTCTTCCCTCTGAGGGTGACGGAGCACTGGCCCAGGCTGCCCAGGGAGGTTGTGGAGTCTCCT